>QWCK01000262.1_pt1 | contig 287916 bp, 233 predicted proteins | sample 1972571 | NCBI WGS metagenome assembly QWCK01 (sample SAMN09866710, study PRJNA288562) | Human gut metagenome isolate term2_stool, whole genome shotgun sequencing... | isolation source: gut | host: Homo sapiens | place: USA: California
CCGAATGTTGGGGCTGCCGCCGTATTACCTGCGGCGGCTTTGCAAAGAGGTTCCCGGCGTGGCATTTCAGTCCGGCATCAAGTGGTACATCAACTTGGGGAAACTAGTTGATTACTACAACAATTCGGGCAGAAATGCCGCTGGGTAAGAGCACAAAAGGGCCGCAATGTCAAGGGTGTCGTGCGTTCCGGCGACAGCCTACCGCTTTTATGGCAAACGCTGTATAGTGTGGCTTGTCAGAAAAATCAGCCAAGGAGGAATAGAAAATGGCATCCATCGAACTGCGTACCCCAAAGAATAAACCTGCCTACTACAAAATCACAGCAAGTATCACACTCAATGGTCAGACCATACGCAAATTTTCCCGCTTTGAGTTTGACCCCAAGACGCTGAAAACCGCAAAGCAGCGCGTAGCGGCAGCCACGGCAGCAGCATTTGAATTTGAAGCAAAAGCACAGGAAGAAGCCGAGCGCAGCCTCAGCGGTGCCAATAAGCCATTCCAAGAAGTAGCCGAGGAATACATTGCTTCGGCAAAAGCCAAGCTGGAGCCTGCAGCGCTGCTGCGCGGCAACTATGACTCAGATAAAAACAAGGCAAATACAACGCTCAACAAAGTTGGCTATCTGAAGAAAATCGTAAGCGTAGCGCCATGGTTTGCCAAAAAGTCCGTGTCCGAAATCACAAGAGAGGACTGCGCAAGAGTTATTGAGGAAATTAAAGAAAAAGGCTGTTTGCGCAGTGAATATGCTTTTATCCTGCCGGAGTATGCCACAATGAAAAACAAATCCTTTACTAAAATGGTAGTTGGCTATGACATTTCTGCTTATACCGCCATGAAGTGCTTCAGCGGCGCGGCAGTCACGCGAAAAACGGCAGAAGTGGTTTCAAATATCCTCGGTGTTTCTGTACGCGATGCGTTCCGTTTTGAGCGCGACGAGAGACCCCTGTCTAAAAAGACAATTCGGGAATATGTGCTCTTCGCCAATCAAGTGCTGCACTTTGCAAATGAGCGCTATCACTCGGTGCAAGCCGAATTCAAGATGCCGGCGAAAGGAGCACGCCCCAGATTTGTAGACTGCATACATGAGGATGAAGTATGCAAACTCATGTCAGAAATTGATAAGTGCTCTATGCCGGAGCAAGCCATTGTATTATCCCTGCTGAATACGGGTGTGCGTCGTGCTGAATTGGCCGGCCTGACATGGAGTGATTTCGATTTCAAAGAATGTACCGTTCATGTCAACAAAAGCCTTTTAGTTTTTAGGGACTTCGGCTATCAACACACAGCCACAAAAGAAAGCAACGACCGTTATATTGATGTAGCCCCAGAGTACATGGAATTTATGCAGCAATACAAAGAGTGGTGGTACACAAAAAAGAGGTTGATGGGGGCCAGTTGGCAGCGAGACATGGTAAAAAACAAAGAGAGCAAGCGTGAATCACTGATGCGACTGGCCGGAGAAGAATTTGTCATCATTGACGATTTCGGTTGGCCTCGCAACCCGGATGGTTACAATGCGCTGGTAAAGCGTGTAGCAAAGAAAGCCGGTCTCAAGGATATTCACCCACACATGTTTCGCCATACCTTTGTCAGCCTGCTCATGTCGAATCCTGACATCGGTGTTGCAACGGTTGCCGCTGAAGCAGGTCACGCCCAGCCGAGCACGACTTTAATGATCTACACCCAGCAATACAAAAAACGCCGGGAGTCGATACGCAATCAGTTGAGCCGTGAACCGGTTATGAGCCGGTGGCTTTAACCGTTAAGCTAACGGCCCTTATGATGAAGAAGTGCTGTTGATGGCTAAATCGCCAACTTATCGCCAAAACGAAAATCTTGGCGATGCAGTCCAGTAAAAACTGCGGCACTTCATCATATTTGAAAGTGGATGCGGTTGGGTCAGCCGGTTATGAGCCGCCGGCTTTAACCGTTAAGCTAACGGCCCTCACAGATGTATAGAATAGTATAGCAGAAATTTCCCTGTTTGCCAAGAGGTTGCGGGGCGGAATTTTTAAAATCCGAAAAAATAAAAAGCGCCCCGCAAAATCCGCAGGGAGCCTCCCCTTTCCCCTTTTGGTTGGATATGGTATACTGGTAGCAAATCAACGCGAAAGAAGGCGCAGCTTTGACCATCAAGGATATTGCCCGCGAGTCCGGATATGCCGTGGGCACAGTGTCCCGCGTGCTGAACAACAACCCCCGCGTCAGCGAGGACGCACGCCGGAAAATACTGGCCGTTGTGGCGCAGCACGGCTACCAGCCCAACGCCAATGCCAAGCATCTGAAGCAGCAGGTGCCGGAGGGGCTGGCCCTCATTGTAAAGGGCACGCAGAACGCTCTGTTTGCGGATCTGCTGGACAAGCTGCAGCCCTGTCTGGAGGCGCGCGGCTATACGCCGACGGTCTACTACAACAACGTCAGTACCGACGAGCTGGCCTGCGCACAGACCATCTTTGCCGAGCGCCGGCCCTGCGGCCTCTTTTTCATCGGTGCGCACCCGCAATGCTTTACCCCGGCGCTGGCATCGCTGGGCATCCCCTGCCTGCTGCTGACGAACAACGCCGCCGGGCTGGGCATTGAGAATCTGTCCAGCGTCAGCGTGGATGACCGCGCTGCCGCTGCCGTGATGATCGAGCAGTTATATGCCAAAGGCCACCGTGTCATCGGCATCATCGGCGACAGGCCCGAAACCTCCCGCCCGAGCCAGCAGCGGCTGGACGGCTGTCTGGATGCCCTGCAGCGGCTCGGCGTGCCGTTCGACTTTGACCGGCAGTACCGGCTTGCGGACTTCTCGATGCAGGGCGGCTATGCAGCTGCCGAGCACCTGCTGGCCCACTGCCCCGGCCTTACGGCGATTTTCGCCATGTCGGACCTGATGGCGGTGGGAGCCATCCGGGCCATACAGGACCACGGCCTGCGCGTACCGCAGGACATTGCCGTAGCCGGGTACGACGGCATTGCGCTTGGGCGGTACACCGTGCCGCGGCTGACGACGATCCGGCAGAATACCACCGTCCTTGCCGAGCGCGCCGCCGACATTTTGCTGCGCTGCATAGAGGAAAACGCCCCCGCCCGCCACGAGACCGTGCCCTTTGAGCTAGTCGAGGGCGAGAGCATATAACAACAGACCCGGAGCCCGTTTGGTTGGGCTCCGGGTAATTTTTATGCGTGTTTATGCCTGTGCGCTTTCAGGCGTGGCCATGCCGTTTCGTTCGGCAAGGCGGCGCTCGGTTTCCTCGTTCAGATATTTTTCGTCGGGATAGGCACCGTCGTGCCGGTCGGCGTACTCGTCGGAAATCTCATTCTGCAGCTGGCGGCGGATGTAATCATCCCGGTCTGCTTCGCTGGAGAAGCTGTTATTGTCATAGTGGTAGCTGGTCTGCACGCGCTGGGCCACCTGGGCAGCGGTCAGCCCCGCCGGGTAGGAGGCGACACAGTCCAGGTAGTAGCTGATGCCGTCGTCGATGTCCTCATCGGCGCTAAAGTGGTAGCATGTAAAGCCGAGACCGGCGTCTGCGGCCCGCTGCATAACGGCCATACAGTCGGCGGCGAACGTCTCGGCATCGGCGTAGGGGCCCTGCAACGCGGCGTACAGGATGCAGTCGTCGCCGCTTTGCAGCGTGTAGTCGCCGTCGGTGTCATGGTTGAACCAGACGTCGACGCTCAAGGAGTCCGTCTTGGCTTTCAGCGCTGGGTTCGGGGTCAGGGCGCTGTACATCGCGTCCGCTTTCTGCGATTCAATGCGGGTCTGGGCGTAGTTGCGGGCGGGGCCCCACTCGCTGATGGCCAGGGGCAGCAGTGCCGCCGTGCCGACGATGCAGAGCGTGAACGCCGTACCCAGCATGGCGAGCCAGTCAAATTTCACCTTCACGTCGGGCCTGGCGCTGTAGACGAGCATCTCGATGCCCAGCGCAATGAGGATGACCGGGGAGAATTTCAGAATTTTCAGCAGGTCGAACTGCGGCACAAACTGATAGACGATCAGCAGAACACCGGCTGCGATCAGCACCAGCGCAAACGCAATGCTGCCGACGCGGCGGACCTTTTTTTGGGTGGTTTGTTCATCCATGATTTTACCTCATTCTATTTATATTGAGTGTTAGGGCACGGGCATGCCCGGCCCGCGCGTGTATGGCGGGCACAGCGGCGGTGGGTCAGCGGCGGGCGGAACATATCCCGCCCCTACCCTGCGGCAAAAGGCGGACGAGCAGCGTCCGTAAGGCTGCCCCTCATCCGGCGCTGCGGCGCCACCTTCCCCCCAAGGGGGAAGGCAGGGCGTTATTCATGCGGATACGGCGGAAGCTCGTCGTCGCGGTTTTTCTTTTCGGGGTGCAGACCCAGCAGCTTGAGGCCCGAGAAAATCAGCAGTGCCGCAATGACAACATTCGGTATGCCGCTGATGATGTCGTAGGCGTAGCCGTTGCCCATAAGATTACACAGCAGCGTATAGAGCCAGGTTGAGATGAATGTCTCATACAGTGCCCAGACGCCGAAGCCGACCAGGCCCCAGCCGATCAGTCTGTTGTGCTGGGGGACCATCTTTTTGATCTCCTCATAATTGCCCAGAACCAGCAGGGAATCCTCCTTCGGCTCACCGGCCGCCATGTGGCGGATGAGGTCATAGGTGTCAAAAAAGCTATACATCCAGATGACAAGGCAGAGGAACAGCAGCGGCTCAACGACGGTGGCCGCCATCACACAGAGTATCAGTATCATCGCAATCGACAGGCCGCGCTGCATATAACCGTAGTACATCTGCCCTGCGCCCGGGATACAGGCGAAGATAAAGGTCAGAAGGCCGTTCTTTTTCATGGTTTATTCCCCCTTGGCGGTGCTGCCGCCGATGCTTTGTGCTCTGATCTGGTCCAGACCGTTTTCCGCGGTCAGGGTAAAGCTCTTAAAGGTGTCGTCCAGGCTCTTGTAGAAGCCGTTGACGGCGGTGTTGAATTTGGTGCCGAAGCGTTCCGGCCGGGCGGCGGGCTGCTGCGGCAGCAGGGCGGCGGCATTGGGCACGCCAAAGGTGCTGACCGCGCCCCACATCACAAAGCCCAGCACCACCGCGGCAGCCGCCGAGACATAGCGGTTTGTCATAATGCGGAAGCTGCGCAGCCGCATAAGGCTTTGCACCTGCGGGATCAGGTCGCGCATCGGCTGCTTCATGCAGTCGGGCGCGGCGTCGATCATGGCCGTGTAGCGCAGCAGACAGTAGTCGCAGAAGCTCAGATGCTCGGCGGCCTCCAGTGCGCCGAGGTCGTCCAGCGTGCCGTCCTTAATGGCGTACAGCCCTTCGTCGGTCAGGTGGCCTTCGGCGTCAAAGAGTTTGTTGTTATCAAAATAAAGGCTCATTCCTTCTGCCTCCTCTCGGTGATCTGCTGGCGAAGCAGCAGCTTTGCGCGCCACAGCTGGCTGTTGACCGTCGCGGGCGGACGGCCCACCAGCTTAGCGATCTCCGCCGTTTCCCTGTGCTCCAGAAAGTACAGAACGGCAATTCTGCCGTAGGGCTCGCGCAGACCGCGCACCAGTGTTTCCAGCTCGGCGGCCCCGGCGCGGTCTGCCACACTCTGGGCCGGGTCGTCGGCATCGCTGCCGGGCGCACCGCGCGGCTCCGGCAGGGCGTCGTCCCCGGGGGCGTCCACCTTGCGCACCCACGCGCTTTTCAAGTGGTCCTTGCATTTGTTGGCCGCCACGCGGACGAGCCACTGCTTGTAGTACTGCGGCTCGCACCGGTCTATAGCCGAAAACGCGGAGAGGAAGGTGTCCTGGGTCAGATCCTCGGCGGTGTGGGGCTCGTGCACAAATTGCAGGCAAACCGTGTAGATGAGCTTTTGGTATTGCTGCATCAGACCGGTAAATTCTTCATTTGTCAGTTCCCACACCTCCTCTCGCTTTGACCTTCTGTATACTAAAACGAATCCCCCGCGAGCGATATTGCAAACGCGGGGGAATTTTTAAAAATTTTCTTCTTTGGCTTCCCCCGAGGGGGGAAGCTGTCTGCCGCTTGCGGCAGACTGATGAGGGGAGAGTTCACCGGTATCGCCCTTTCATGGGTAATATCCGGCAGGTTTTCCCTCATCCGTCTGCGGGCGGGGCCGCAGACACCTTCCCCCAAGGGGGAAGGCGCTCACGGGTTGAGCTCCAACAAAACCGGGCAATGGTCGCTCCCCATCACATCCATCAGGATCTCTGCTTTCTCGATCTTATCGGCCAGGCGGCTGCTGACGAGGAAATAGTCGATCCGCCAGCCTGCGTTCCGCTCACGGGCGCGGAAGCGCATGCTCCACCAGCTGTACATGCCGGTGGCGTCGGGGTGCAGGTGGCGGAAGGAATCCGTAAAGCCCGCGGCCAGCAGCTCGCCCAGCTTGCCGCGCTCCTGGTCAGAGAAGCCCGCCGCGCCGCGATTGGGGCCGGGGTTCTTTAAGTCGATGTCCTCATGCGCCACGTTCAAATCGCCGCAGAGGATGACAGGCTTTTCGGCGTCCAGCTTTTGCAGATAGCGGCGCAGGTCGTCCTCCCACTGCATACGGTAGTCAATGCGCGCCAGTTCGTTCTGGGAGTTGGGCACGTAGAGATTGACCAGATAAAAATCCGGGTATTCCAGCGTGATGGCGCGGCCCTCGTGGTTGTGGACGTCCTCGTCGAGGCCATAGCGCACCGACAGCGCAGGCGTTTTGGCCCAGATGGCCGTGCCGGAGTAGCCCTTTTTGTCGGCGCTGTAGATGTACTCGGTGTAGCCCGCGGGCGCAAAATCCGCCTGTCCGGGCTGCATTTTGGTTTCCTGAATGCAGAAGAAGTCCGCGTCCAGCGCGTTGAACACGTCCTCAAAGCCTTTTTTCAGGCAGGCGCGCAGACCGTTGACGTTCCAGCTGATAAATTTCATGGGATGGTACTCCTTTATGTATAATTAGCCGCGAGTATTTTGTCAGCCACGCAGTAGGGGCCGCACATGTGCGGCCCGGCACTTACCGGCAAATGAGCGCTTATGGGAAAAGCCGCGGGCCGGGCACGCCAGGCCCCTACCTCTCGGCAAGGTTTTTCTACGCTGCCTTCTTCACCGCGTTCTTTTTCCAGGCACCGCTGACGAACCGGGCCACAAAGCATATAATGCGGCAGATCCAGTCAACGACCATGGCGTACCAGACGCCGACGGCACCCAGGCCCATCTGCACGCAGAGCACCCAGCTCAGGCCCATGCGCCAGACCAGCATCGAGGCCGTGGCAACGACCATCGTGAACCGCACGTCGTTGGCGGCACGCAGGGCGTTGGGCAGCACAAAGCTGGCGGGCCAGAGAAAGATCGACATGCCGTTGTGGATCATGACCAGCGTCCACGCCAGTGCGCGGGTCTCGGGCGTCAGGGTGTACATGCTCAAAATCTGGTTCAGAGACAGCAGCACCACAACATTGACCGCGCCCTGGGCGATATAATCCCACAAAAGCAGCTTTTTTGTATAATAATTTGTCTGTTCAAAGTCCTGCGCACCGATGCAGCGGCCAATGACCGTGATCATTGCCAGGCCCATGGCATTGCCGACAATGCAGCCGATGGCGTCCAGGTTGTTGGCCACCGCGTTGGCCGAGATATGCACCGTGCCGAACAGCGAGATCATCGAGACGACAAGCACGCGGCCCAACTGGAACAGGCTGTTCTCAAACGCCGACGGGATGCCGATGTACAGAATGCTTTTGACCGTGCGGCCCTCAAAGCGGGTGACAGACTGCGGCGTGATGCGCAGCTGGTAGTCCTGCCGCGCGGCCAGCACCAGAATGATGCACGCACCGACAGCGCGGGAGATCAGCGTGGGCACGGCAACGCCCGCGACACCCATTTTCAGCATGAACACGCAGAGCGCGTTGCCGCAGAAGTTGATACCGTTGACGATGACCGAGACCTTCATCGACACCGCGCTGTTGCCCGTGGAGCGGAAGATGGCCGCACCCGCGTTGTAAAGCGCCAAAAACGGAAACGACAGCGCCGTGATCGTAAAGTAAGTCAGGCACGCCTGCATGACCTCGTCGGTGATGGTGCCAAAGAAAAGCCGCAGCTGCGCCGTGCGGGTGATGAGGCAGAACGCCGCCACACCGACGCCGAGGATCGCGCTCAGGCCCACGAGCTGGCCCGCGCTTTTGGCGGCATCCTCGGGGCGTTTGGCCCCCAGATGCTGGCTTGTGACGACAGCGCCGCCGGTGGCCAGCGCACCGAACAGCGTGATGATCAGCTGGTTGATCATATCGACGAGCGACACACCGGAAATTGCGGCCTCACCCACTGACGATACCATAACGGTATCCGCCATGCCGACGAGAATTTCCAGCATCTGCTCAATGATGAGCGGCCAGAGCAGCGTCAGCAGCTGGCGGTTGGTAAACAGCCTTTCCTTTTTCATTTTTACAATACATCTCACTTTCCCAGTGTTGAGTATAGCACAAAAAAAGCCCCCGCGCAATGCGGGGGACAAAAAGGCTTCCCCCGAGGGGGAAGCTGTCACCGAAGGTGACTGATGCGGGCAGAGCTTGCCATGGTTTCCCGTTTACCGGGCAGCGTTGTAAACTCCGCCCTCATCCGGCCCTGCGGGGCCACCTTCCCCCTCGGGGGAAGGCTAAGGCTATTTATTTACTCATACCGCAGCGCTTCGATCGGGTCGAGCTTAGCGGCCTTGTTGGCGGGATAATAGCCGAAGAACACGCCGATGGCCATACTGAAGCCGACGGCGATCAGGATCGCAGCGATGCTGGGCTTGGCGGCATAGCCCACCACATTGCTGAGCACCGTGCCCAGCGCCAGGCCCAGCACAATACCGATGAAGCCGCCGATCAGGCAGAGGATGACGCTCTCGGTGATAAACTGCATACGGATGGCCGACGCAGGCGCGCCCAGCGCCTTGCGGGTGCCGATCTCGCGGGTGCGCTCCGTCACGGAGACCATCATGATATTCATAACGCCGATGCCGCCGACAAGCAGCGACAGCGCCGCGATGGCCGAGATGCCGAGCGAAACCGTGCTCATCATACTGCTCATCGAGTCGAGCAGGCTCGCCAGGCTCGATGCGCTGACCGTCCAGGAGTCGTTGCGGGTGTAGTAGCTGGCGAAGAAATCCCCCACCGTGTTGACGAAGTCCGTGACATTGACCGTGCCGCCGTTGGCCACAACGGTGATGCTCTGGTACCCTGCCCCCGCCCCGGCGATGGCCTTGGCAACGTCCAGCGGGATGTAAAAGTCCGTCTGGATGCTGTCGTCGTCGCTGCCGCCGAACATGCTGGAGTAGCTGTCCTCTGTGTATTTGTATACGCCCTGTATATAGAACGTGTACAGATCCTGGTTGATGGCCAGCGTGACCGCCTTGCCGATGGCGTCCTGCGCACTGCCGCCGATGGCCTGCTCGACGAACTTTTCCGACACGCAGGCGACCTTGCGCCCGGCGTCCCTGTCGTCGTCCAGCCAGCGTCCGTACAAAATCTGCGAATCATCGTCCCTGGCTGCCAGTGCCGCATGATTGATGCCGCTGACAGTGGCCGTGATGGTCGTGGTCGGGTCACCGTATTTGGCAGTCGTGCCGCTGCCCACCTGCTGGGTCAGTTCGATGTGATGGACCTGGGTCGGGAAAGCGGCTGTAAAATCGTTTATCATCGCATCGGTGATAAGGTCTGCGTCCGACGGTTTGGAATCCATAAACCGGCGCAGCCGGACGCCCTGGGACGTGCCCGACGTGTCGGAGCTGCTTTTCTGCGTTACCGTGACAGAAATGTTACTGGCACCCATGCCGGACATCGAGTCCATGACCGAGCCGGTCATACTGTTGCCGACGGTCTCGATGGCAATGACCGCCGCAATGCCGATGATGATGCCCAGCATCGTGAGCAGACTGCGCATTTTGTTGCTTCTGACGCTGGTCAGCGCCATGCCGATATTCTCAAAAAGCTGCACGTTCGCCGGTCCCCTTTCGTTCGCCCACGATCAGGCCGTCGCGCAGCGTCAGCACCCGCTGGCATTCCTCGGCCAACTCGGGGTTGTGCGTGATGAGCACGATGGTCTTGTGGTATTTTTCATGCAGCTCGTGAAAGAGATCCATCACGACGCGGCTCGTCTGGCTGTCCAGTGCGCCGGTAGGCTCGTCGGCCAGGATCAGCGCCGGCTCATTGACCATGGCGCGGGCAATCGCGACGCGCTGCTTCTGTCCGCCGGAAAGCTCGTTGGGCTGGTGGCGCATCCGCTCGCCCATGCCGACGCGCTCGAGCCATTCCTTGGCGCGGCGGGTGCGCTCCCCTGCCGGGACGCCCGCATACAGCATCGGCAGTTCGACGTTTTTTAACGCGCTCTGGCGTCCGATCAGGTTATACGTCTGGAACACGAACCCGATTTTGCGGTTGCGGATGGCTGCCAGGTCGTTGTCGTCGGCGTCGTGGATGTTGACGCCGTCCAGCACGTACTCGCCCGCCGTGGGCTTGTCCAGCACGCCGATAATGTTCATCAGCGTGGACTTACCGGAGCCGGACTCGCCCACGATGGCGACGAACTCGCCGGGGTAGACGGTCAGGTCGATACCATGCAGAATTTCCAGCTCGTTCGGCTGGCCGATGTAGTAGCTCTTGCGGATGCCCTGCATCTGGATCAGCGGCTGCGCGGGGTGCGCGGCCTCCTCCCCTATCAGGCTCCTGGCAACATTCTGCGCAAACTGTTGTGTTTTTTCCGGCATTATTGACCTCCCGGACCGCCGGGGCCGCCGCCGGGACCGCCCATGACGACGGCGCCCTCGGGCATATTGCTGCCGTCGCCGACGTAAAGGTCGCCGTTCTCCATCATCTGCACATCGCTGTCGGACGTGCCCGACTCAATGCCCTGGGTCAGGTCCGCCGTGGCGCGGATGACGTCGCCCTCGTTCAGGTCGCTGCCGGTGATCTCCACATAGTAGTCGTTGGTGTCGCCCTCGGTGACGGCGACCTGCTCAAAGGTCATATCGACGCCCTCTCCGCCGGTCTTGCGCAGCACGTAGGTGCTGCCGTCGTCGTTGGTGCCCACGGCGTCGCGCGGGACGGTAAAGACGTTGTCCTTGGTGCTGATGACGATCTCGACCTTGGCGGGAATGCCGACCAGCAGACCGCTGTCCTGCCCGTTGACCGTGACGGTAGCGCCGAAGCTGCCGTTGTCGTTGGCGACAGGGTCGATGCGGGTCAGGGTACCGGTGATGGTGTCGTCCGTGGCGTCGCTGGTGATGTTGCACTGCAGGCCGGTCTTGAGCCTGCCGACGGAGCTGGCCGGGATCGTGACCTCCACCGTCAGGTTGTCCACATCCTGAATCGTGGCCACCGTGCCGCTGCACACCGCGCCCACCGTGGCGTCCAGCGCGGTGATCGTGCCGTCCATCGTGGCAGTCAGGGTGCAGTTCTCCAGTGCGGTCTGCAGATTGGTCAGGGTGTCGTCCTCGCGCTGGGACTGCGCGAGCTTCGTCTCGGCGTTGTCCACGCTGCGGGACGCGCTTGTCGCGCTGTTCTGATAGGACTGCTGCGCCTGCTCCAGCGCCTCGCGGTACTGCTCAATTTTATTGTAGGTCTGGCTGACGGCGTCAAAGCCCTGCAGGCCCAGCTCCGGGATGCTGCACTGGCCCTTGGCGATATTTTCCCGGTTGGTGTAATCCGCGATCTGGCCCTGCAGACCGTCTGCGCGGGCCGTGTCGCCGTCCTGCTGCGCCTGGGTCAGCTGAATGTTCAGGTTGGCAAGGGTGTTCTCGTACCCGGCGATCTCCTCGGCGTAGCGGGTGTACCAGTCGGTGACGATCTCACGGTTCGTCTTACCGCTGTTGGCGGCGGACGCCATCGAGGTATAGTAGTCATCCATGCCCAGCGTGTCGTAGTTCTTCTGCGCTTTATCGAGATTTTCCTGCGCCGTAGCCAGGTTTGTCGTCTGATCCTCGACGGCCTGGGTGTAGTTCTTCCGGGCGTCGGTCCGGGTGTCGCTGAGCTGCAGCTGCGCGTTGGCGATCTGCTTTTCCACGTCGGTGGTGTCCAGCGTGGCGATGACATCGCCCTTCCTGACCGTGTCACCGACGGCGACGTTGACTGCCGTGACCTTGTAGGTCTTGACGGAATCCGACGCCGTGACGCTGGCGCTGCTGCCGGCCTTGACCGTGCCGGTCACGCTGACCGTATCGCTCAGGGTCGTTTTGGTCAGCACGGTGGTGCGCACGAACTGATAGCTGCCGGCGGCGGCCTTGTCGGTCTTGCCCAGCACGTTCACGAGAACGAGGGCCGCGACCAGCACAATGACCAAAAAGATCGTCAGCTTTTTGTGGCGTTTGACCCAGCCGAGCGGGCCGCGTCGGGTTTGTGTTTTTTCTGCCATACCGGGTTCCCTTCTGTTTTCGGAGATTTTTTGACAAAATTTAGTATACATTGCAAATGTGTTGGATTTTTGAAAGAAGCATGAAAAAAGGCGGCACATCTTGGAAAGATGTGCCGCACGGACTTTTCTATAAGGCTTCCCCCTCGGGGGAAGCTGTCGCCCGCAGGCGACTGATGAGGGCAAAGCTTACGGCCACTTCCCATTCACGGGCAGCAGCCACTAGGCCGCCCCTCATCCGGCCTCGGGCGGGGCCTCGGCCACCTTCCCCCACGGGGGAAGGCAACCTTACCGCTCCTCGCGGAAGTAGGCCAGACCCAGATGAGCCGGGGGCTGGTTCTCCTTCTTCTTGCGCATCGAAACGACGATCAGGACGATGATCGTGACGACGTAGGGCAGCATCTGCACAAGGTCGGTGATGTGGCTGGCCATCGTGATGCCGAGCAGCGACGGCAGGAACTGGTACAGCCAATAGAGCATACCGAACAGGTACGCGCCCCAGATGGCGTTCAGCGGCTTCCAGGTCGTGAAAATGACCAGCGCCACGGCCAGCCAGCCCAGCGCCTCGATCTGGCCGGTGGTCGCCCAGATGCCCTGGTTGTAGTCCAGTACATAGTACAGGCCGCCGATGCCGCAGATGCCCGCGCCGATGCAGGTGGACAGGTACTTGTACAGCGTAACGTTGATGCCCGCGGCATCCGCGGTGGCGGGGTTCTCACCGACGGCGCGCAGATTCAGGCCCGCACGGGTGCGGGTCAGGAACCAGTGCAGCACCACAGCCAGCAGGATCGCCGCATAGACGAGAAAACCGTAGGAGAACACGACCTGCCCGATGTCGCCCAGACCCGACAGCACGGGAATTTTGGCGCTGAACGCCTTGTTGGCGATGGGAGCGGCGGAGTAGCTGGCGCCGTTCAGGATAAACACGCCGAAGAAGTTTGCCACACCCATACCGAAGGTCGTCAGCGCCAGACCGGTGACATTCTGGTTGGCGCGCAGGGAGATGGTCAGGAACGCATAGATCAGACCGCCCGCCATCGAGGCCAGAATGGCGCAGGACAGGGCGATCAGGATGCTGACAAAGCCGTTGGGGTTGGCAGCGCTGTTCTCATAGGCCCAGGCGCTGGCAAAGCCCGCGAAGCCGCCCAGGTACATGATGCCCGGCACGCCGAGGTTCAGGTTGCCGGATTTCTCGGTCATGGTCTCGCCCAGCGCACCGTACATGATAATTGTGCCAAACGGGATGGCGCGCATGATCCACGCAATCAGACTGCTGTGCATATCACTTGCCCTCCTTGTGTGCGCCGCGGGGGATGACGCGGTAGTTGATGAAGAACTCACTGCCCAGAATGAAGAACAGGATGATGCCGGTGATGATGTCGGCAGCGTACTCGTTCAGCGAGTACGCAGACGCGATCTCCGACGCACCGCGCTCGAGGAAAACCAGCAGGAACGAGATGAGCGCCATATAGAAGGTGTTGAACTTGGCCAGCCATGCGACAATAATGGCCGTGAAGCCGCGCCCGTTGGCGGACGCCGTGGAGATGGTCTGATCCTTGCCGGCCACGATCAGGAAGCCGCACAGGCCGCAGATCGCGCCGGAGATCAGCATCGTGCGCACCGTAACGCGGCGGACGTTGATGCCCGCATAGCGCGCGGTGTTCTCGCTCTCGCCGACAACGCTGATCTCATAGCCCTGCTTGGAGAAGCGCAGATAGGCGTACATGACGAAGGTCAGCACGATGACCACAATGATGTTAATGGTGTAGCGCTGGCCCATAATGACGGGGAACCAGCCGGCCTTGGTCGCCTTGTTCAGCGTGCCGAGGCTCGACGCCTGGCCGCGCATAATGTTGGTCATGCAGGCAACAATGGACGTAGCAACGTAGTTCATCATCAGGGTAAACAGCGTCTCGTTCGTGTTCCAGCGGGCCTTGAACCACGCGGGGATGAAGCCCCACAGTGCGCCCGCGGCAATGCTGCCCAGCGCCATGGCGGCAAACAGCAGCGGCAGCGGCAGATTGTTGCCCTGATACACCATGATGAGGGCGGCAGTCAGGCCGCCGATCAGGATCTGGCCCTCGCCGCCGCAGTTCCAGAAGCGCATCTTGAAGGCCGGGGCCAGCGCGATGCCGACGCAGAGCAGCGTGGACAGGTCGCGCAGCATCCAGCTGAAGCGGGTCATGTTGGCGAAGGTGCCGCTCCACATGACGCCATAGACGGACAGCGGGTTCAGGCCGGTGACGAAAAAGATAAACAGCGCATCGACGACCAGCGCCAACAGAATGGCGATGGCACGCACGGCGATCTTCTGGGGCATCGTCGTGCCCTCACGCTTGGCAATGCGCAGCAGCGGCTCGCGGGCCGCAGTGGCAGTCTGACTCATGCCTGCTCCTCCTTTACCAGGTTGGTCATTCGCAGACCGACCTCCTCCTTCGTGGTCTTGCGGCCATCGAGAATGCCGTTGACCTTGCCGCCGCACAGCACAACAATGCGGTCACACAGCTCCAGCAGCACGTCGAGGTCCTCACCGACGTAAATAACCGCCACACCGCGCTTTTTCTGCTCGTTGAGCAGGTGATAGATCGTGTAGGACGTGTTGATGTCCAGACCGCGCACCGCGTAGGCGGTCATCAGGACGATGGGGTCGGCGGCCAGCTCACGGCCCACCAGCACCTTCTGGACGTTGCCGCCCGACAGGCGGGAGACCGGGGTGTTCAGGTCGGGCGTGACGACGCCCAGCTCTTTCTTGATCGTCTCGGCCAGCGCCAGCGGGGCCTTGCGGTCCACGATGGGCGAATGGCCCTTGCCGTAGCTTTTCAGCATCATGTTGTCGGTCATGCCCATCGAGCCGACCAGACCCATGCCCAGACGATCCTCGGGCACAAAGGACAGGTGGATGCCCGCCTCGCGGATGGCCTTGGGGCTTTTGCCGACGAGCTGCACGGGTGCGGCAGCGTCGGGCGCGTAATACTCGATGCTTGCGCCGCTCTCGGCGGGCTGCAAACCGGCAATGGCCTCCAGCAGCTCCTTCTGGCCGTTGCCGGAGATGCCCGCAATGCCGAGGATCTCGCCGCCGTAGACCGGGAAGGACGCATCGTCCAGCACGGTGATGCCCTCGGCGCTGCGGACGGTCAGATGTTCAATGTCCAGCCGCTTGACCGGGTTGACCGGCTCGGGGCGGTCAATGTTCAGCTCGACCTTCTCGCCGACCATCATCTCGGTCAGCTTGGCCTCGTCGGCGTCCTTTGTGGCGATGTCGCCGACATACTCGCCCTTGCGCAGGATGGCGACACGGTCACTGATGGACAGGACCTCGTGCAGCTTGTGGGTGATGATGATGACCGCCTTGCCGTCGGCCTTCATGTTGCGGATGACGCTGAACAGCTTCTCGGTCTCCTGCGGGGTCAGAACTGCCGTAGGCTCGTCGAGGATCAGGATGTCCGCGCCGCGGTACAGCACCTTGACGATCTCCAGCGTCTGCTTCTGGCTGACGCTCATCTCGTAGACCTTCTGGTCGAGGTCAAGGGCGAACTCGTACTTTTCGCAGATGGCGCGGGCCTTGTCGTGGACCTTTTTCAGGTCGAACTTCTCGCCGCTGCCCATCGACAGGGCGATATTCTCCGTCGCGGAGAACACGTCCACGAGCTTGAAGTGCTGGTGGATCATGCCGATGCCCAGGTCCAGCGCGTCGCGGGGGGAGCGGATGGTCGCCGCCTTGTCGCCGACATAGATCTCGCCCTCGTCGGGGAAGTAGATACCGGCGATCATGTTCATCAGGGTCGTCTTGCCGCTGCCGTTTTCGCCCAGCAGGGCCAGAATCTCGCCGCGGCGCACGCCCAGGGAAACATCCTTGTTGGCCACGACGGGGCCAAAGGTCTTGGTGACGTGCTCCAAGCGCACAGCATATTCGTTCTGCGCCATTGTGCAGGCTCCTTTCAAGAGTCAAGTTGGTAGGGGCCGGGCATGCCCGGCCCGCGGCCTTGCGCAGCCACCCATAAGCGGGCAACCGCGGTCATGCTGCGGGCGAGGCATGCCTCGCCCCTACAGGGATTCAAAAAATCAAGGCAGGAACATTATTATAATAAACCACCAAAAGGGAAGGCTGCGGTTCCACCGCAGTCTTCCCTTTAGATTCAGTCAGAATCAGGCGACGGGGTCAGCGTCCTCGATGATGCCATCGATGCGCAGGGCAAACGTCGGGGCTGCACGCAGCTCACCCTCGTGGAAGTAACCGTCGGAGATGGCCTCCTTGGTCTCGCCCTGATAGACAGCCACAGGAGAACCAGTGCTGAAATCGTAGTAGGTCAGGTCGATGGGGGCGGTGGTGACCTCCGCGCCGTCGACGGTGAACTTGCTGGTATCGAAGACATGCAGGCTGCCGTCCTTCAGCGCAGCCTCAACCTCGGCGACCTTCTCGGCGGTGCCGTCGGCGACTTCGGGGCCAAGGTCGGTGATGGCGACAGCGCCATCCTCATAGCCCTTGCACCAGTCCTGCGGGATGCTGCCGGCCTGCGCACCCTCGAACAGCTCCTTGTAGTAGACCTTCCAGACGTTCGTCGCGGAGGTCAGGGCAGCGGTGGGGGCGGTGTCGAGCATGTCGATGTTGTAGCCGATGGAGTAGCAGATCTTGCCGGAGTCCTTCAGCTTCTGGGTGGCAGCGGGGGCACCGGTGGAGTCAGCGTGCTGGCCGATGATGACCGCACCGTTGGCGATCAGGGCCTCGGCGGCAGCGCCCTCCTTGTCGATGTCGAACCAGGAGTTCGTGTACATGACCTCCATCTGGACATCGGGGTAAACGCTCTGGACGCCCAGGAAGAAAGCGGTGTAGCCGGAGACGACCTCGGCGTAGTTGTAGGCGCCGACGTAGCCGATCTTGACCTTGCCGTCAGCGGTGAAGCTGTCGGGCTGGGTCTCGGGGGTCAGGGTGCCGGACTCGACCAGCTCCTTGACCTTCATGCCTGCGACGACACCGGAGACATAGCGGCTCTGGTAGACGGCGGTAAAGGCGTTGTAGAAGTTATCGAGGCCGGAGATAGCGGCGAAGTCGCCGGTCATGGCCACAAAGTTGATGTCAGGGTACTTCTCGGCTTCCTCCTCCATGTAGGTCTGATGGCCGTAGGAGTTGGAGATGATCAGGTTGCAGCCCTGGCCGACAAGGTCCTCGGCTGCGTCGGCGGTGACGCCGCCCTCAGCGATCTTGTACTTCCAGACGATCTGGTCATCGGACATGCCCAGCTCGGCGGCAGCTTCCTTGATGCCGTTGATGTGCGCGGCGCTGTAGCCTTCGGTCTCGTCGCCCAGAATGATAGCACCGACCTTGACGTCGGGGGCCTGGTTGTTGCTGCTGCCCTCTGCAGTAGCGGTGGTACCGGCGGCGCTGCTGGCAGCAGTGTCAGCGGTGGAACCACAGGCGGCCAGGCTGAACACCATAGAGGCGGCCAGCAGAATGCCCATCAGTTTCTTCATGTGTGTTGTTCCTCCCTGTTGTATGTACAGAAAACGGCAAAAATGCGTCGCTTCGTGCCGGAATTTTCCGGGAATTGACGCATTTTGCTGCCTTGCAAGACCCATTGTAGCCGCTTTACGATCCGTTTGCAATAATTTTTAAATTTTTGTGAAAAGTTCGGCAAAACAGGTAAATGTTTTGCCTGCGCAGACAGTACACTGGGCAGGACGCACAACGAAAAAAAGTAAAAGTCATACTTTCTTGTACAAAAGTATGACTTTTACTTTTGGGGCCGCCCTCCTCAAAGGGAGGCTTTTACCTCTTATGAATAAACTTTCTGTCCAGCCCCTGCTTTACGGCGGCGTTGAGCACGACCCAGGTCAGGAACACCTCGATGGGCAGCATCGTCGTGTTCTTTACCAGACCCGAGGTGAAATAGTAAAGGTAGCCCTTGCCGTAGAGCATCGCCTTCCAGACGCTGCCCAGCAGGACGTTGCTGCCGTAGTTGATGATGAGCCGCGTCACAATAATGCGCGGCAGCGTCGGTTTTTGGCGGTACAGCATAACGCCGTAGATCAGTCCCGACAGCATGGCCGTAATGAGGTAGCCGGGGAAATACGGCTCGCCGTAGCCTGCCAGCAGGAAACCCACCGTATCAATGATAGCCCCGGCCATCATGCCGACGACGGGGCCGTAGCACATGCAGCCCAGCGAGACGGCGAGGAAGCTGAAGTAAATTTTCAGGCTCGGCCCCAGCAGGTAGATGGGCAGGCTTTCCAGCACGATGGCCATGGCGCAGACCAGCCCCGAAAAGGCCAGCACCCGCGGGTTGTTCAGCTCGCGCCGGGCAGCGCGCCAGTAGTCAGCGGAAAAGACGGACAGCTTTTGTTCGCACATAAAAAATCCTCCTTTGTGCGTTGCCGCACAAGGGAGGAGGCAATTTTTGTCGGATGGGCACAACGCCGCATCCGCCGTTGCACACCATCATGCAGCAGTGGGATGCGAAACCTGCACCGCGGACGTTTCCGTCACTTCGTCCTGCCACAACTCCCCGTTGGTCAGGCACTCCGGGGCCAAGCCCCACGCGCAGGTCTCTACTCTGCGAAAACAATTTTAATTATACATGGATTTTGAGGAAATGCAAGAGAAAGCTTTTTTGTAAAGGGCAACGGGCAGTACCCCTCAGGCCTCGTAAACTCGGCCAGCTCCCCTGATGGGGCGCCTTTTTGCGCGGGCTTCGCCCGCGAGAAAGCCTCCCCATCAGGGGAGGTGGCCGAGCGTCAGCGATGGCCGGAAGGGTTCAGGACTTTCCCCTTATTGCCCGCTTGCGCCGTAGTTTGCCAGCACGCGGGCGCTGGGATCGTTGACATCGCAGTGAGGCCATGCCTTGTTGGGCATCCAGTAATCGACGATCATCTCGGCCTGACCGGGATAATACTTCTCAAAAATTTCGCGGTACAGCAGGCTTTCTTTGGTAAACGGGCGGGCGTAGGTGTACTTGCCGCACTTCTCGGCAAAGTCGCGGTCCGTGTAGACCGTCTCGGCGTACTCCTTCAGGTCATCCACCATCGAATGGCCGACGGCATCGCTGAAGGCGGCCTTCTCGCGCCAAAGGATGCTCTCGGGCAGCCAGTCGCCCTCAAACGCCTTGCGCAGCAGATACTTGCCCTTGCCGTAGGTGTTCAGCTTTTTGGCCGGGTCGATGCTCATGACGTAACGCACAAAATCCAGATCACCGAACGGCACGCGGGCCTCGAGGCTGTTCACGCTGATGGAGCGGTCCGCGCGCAGCACGTCGTACATATACAGCTCGCGGATGCGCTTCTGGCTCTCGGTCTGGAATGCGGCGGCGGACGGCGCGTAGTCGGTATACTTGTAGCCGAACAGCTCATCGGAGATCTCGCCGGTCAGCAGCACGCGGATGTCGGTGTGCTCGTGGATGTACTTGCAGACCAGATACATGCCCACCGACGCGCGGATGGTGGTAATATCCCAGGTGCCGAGCATGGCGACGACCTTTTCCAGCGCATCCAGCACGATGTCGCGGTTGATGATGACCTCGGTGTGGTCGGCGTGCAGGTAGTCGGCCACCTGCTTGGCGTATTTCAGGTCAATGGCGTCCTCACTCATGCCGATAGCGAACGTGCGGATCGGCTTGCCCAGCTTCTTGGCCGCAATCGCGCAGACCAGGCTCGAATCAAGACCGCCCGACAGCAGGAAGCCAACCGGCGTGTCGGCGTCGAGGCGCTTGTCCACACCGGCAACCAGCTTTTCGCGGATGTTCGTCAAAATCTCGGGCAGCTCGTCCTGGCTGTAGGCGGGCGTATCGGCAATGTCGCAGTAGCGCACAAACTGACCGTTGCAGTAGTAGCTGCCAATCGGGAACGGATAGACTTTTTTGCACAGGCCCACGAGGTTTTTCGCCTCGGACGCAAAGGCAATGTGCCCCGACTCACTGTAGCCGTAAAACAGCGGGCGGATGCCGATGGGGTCGCGTGCGGCGATCAGCAGCTTTTTGCGGCTGTCGTACAGGATCATGGCGAACTCGGCGTCGAGGTGTCTGAACATGTCAAGGCCGTACTTGTAGTAGAGCGGCAGGATGATCTCGCAGTCGGAGTCGGACTCGAACGTGTAGCCCTCGGCCTCCAGCTCGGCCTTGACGGGGCGGAAGCCGTACAGCTCGCCGTTGCAGGCCACGCAGTCCGCACCGCGGAAGAAGGGCTGCATGCCCTCGGGCGTCAGGCCCATGATGGCCAGACGGCCAAAGCCCAGCAGGCCGAACTCGGTCTCGGCCACGCGCTGGTCGTCCGGGCCGCGGCTGGTGGTACGCAGCAGATATTCGGTGAAAGTTTCCTTGGGCAGATCATGCCCGGCATAACCCATGATGCAGCACATTGTTTGTTTCTCCTTTTCGGTTTACGTCTTACACCCTCCGAATGGTAAACAAAAAAAGACAGCCCATTCGCCCTGCATTAGGACGAATCGCTGTCTTGGATCCGCGGTGCCACCTAAATTACCGCAGCCGAAATAACGGCATACGGTCACTTTTCCGTACACGTTCACCTTTGAAACGCTGCCGCTGTAACGCACGGCCTGCGGCACACCCTACTTTTTGCATTTCAGGCTGCAGCTCGGAGGTGTTCTTTCGCGCCCTGTCTCCGTCCCGGCTTACACCAGACGCCAGGCTCTCTGTGCGGATATGGAGCGGTACTTTTCCTCTTCAACGCTTTTGATGGTTAAAGAATAGCACGGTTGAGGGGTGGTGTCAAGATGGTATTGCAAAAAAGTTTGCGTGAACCGCAGGGTGGCAGAGCCCCTCCGGCACCTTGCCCTGCAGCCTGTCAAAAATTCAACACCTTCGTCAACTTGCACAAGGTTTTGCCGTTTCGCAATTTTTGCAAGGTTTCGGAATCATTCTTGCAGTTTTTTGCAGTGCAAAATTCCATACCGCGGAACAGATTTCCATATACAGAATTGTGCCGCGCATGGCCGTTCCGCACTGCGGAATCGGGAATCTGCGATAGCCGCGCCGCTATTTAGGCAACTGCCGCAATGGTCAAACCCGCTCCGGCATGATACACTGAGGATGACAAAATTCGTTTGCTCCGCGGTACCTCTACCCTCTGCCGGGAGCACCCACCCACAAGCTGCAGGCCCCGCCTGCAAGGAGGAAAACCATGGCAAAAAACGCAATCGTTGGTCAGTCCGGCGGCCCCACCTCGGTCATCAACGCAAGCCTGGCCGGCGTGTATGAGAGCTGCAAGCGCCGCGGCGCAGGCAAGGTCTACGGCATGCTGCACGGCGTAGCCGGTCTGCTGGAGCGCCGCACCTGCGTGCTGGACGACAAGCTGAAAACCGCACTGGACATTGAGCTTTTGAAGCGCACCCCGTCTAGCTATCTGGGTTCCTGCCGCTATAAGCTGCCCGACTGGCACACCGCCGAGGGCGAGAGAGTCTACATCCGGCTGTTCGAGATTTTGAAGGAGCTGGACATTGGCTACTTCTTCTACATCGGCGGCAATGACTCGATGGACACCATCGGCAAGCTGGCCGACTACGGCGCACACATCGGCAGCGACATCCGCTTTATGGGCGTGCCCAAGACCATCGACAATGACCTGATGGTCACCGACCACACCCCCGGCTACGGCAGTGCGGCCAAGTACATCGGCGTTGTGATGAAGGAGATCATCCGCGATGCAACGGTCTACGGCACGAAGTACGTGACCATCGTCGAGATCATGGGCCGCAATGCGGGCTGGCTGACCGCCGCCGCGGCGCTGGCGAAAGCCGAGGACTGCGAGGGCGTGGACATGATCTGCCTGCCCGAGGTTCCGTTCAATGTGGATCACTTCGTCGAGAAGGTCGAGCGGATGCAGAAGGAGAAGCCGTCCATTGTCATCGCCGTGTCCGAGGGCGTCAAGCTCGAGGATGGCCGCTATGTCTGCGAGCTGGCCGACGATGTCCACGCGGTGGATGCGTTCGGCCACAAGGCTCTGACCGGCACGGCGCGCTTTCTGGCAAACACCGTTGCACGCCGTCTGGACACCAAGACCCGCTGCATCGAGCTTTCGACGCTGCAGCGCTGCGCGGGCCATCTGACGAGCCGCACCGACATCACCGAGGCGTATCAGGTCGGCGGCGCCGCTGCCAAGGCCGCGTTTGAGGGCCACACCGGCGAGATGGTCGCGCTGGACCGCATCTCCAATGCGCCGTACCAGTGCGGCACGAGCCTGCACCCGATCAGCGAGGTCGCAAACCTCGAGAAGAAGGTCCCGCTGGAGTGGGTCAACGCCGACCACACCGCCATGACCGACGAGTTCCTGGCCTACGCCCTGCCCCTCGTCCAGGCCGAGCTGACCCCCATCTACGTCGAGGGTCTGCCGCACCATATTTATCTGCCGGAGGCTTGATGGGGCGCGGTGTTCCTTTCTTATAAGAAAGGAACCGAAAGAATTTTAGAACAATAAAACAAAAGCGCTGCGGTAACAGGAGTCATCTCCCGTTACCGCAGCGTTTTTTAGCCTCCCTTGTCAAAGGGAGGTGGCCGAGCCCCGGCGAGGCCGGAGGGATTCCCGCGGCCTCACGGAGGCACCCCTTATACGCGGAGGGATTCCTGCACTTCCCTATCAATGGCAGTACATACCCCTTCAAAATTCTTCATCACATCGTTGTTGGCAAACCGCAGCACCCGCAAATCATATTTTTGCAGGAACTCCGTGCGCGTCTGGTCGTCAGCAATGCCCTTCTCCTCGTAATGCTGCGACCCATCCAGTTCTACCACCAGCTTGGCTGCGGCGCAGTAAAAGTCTACCACATAGCTGCCGATGACCTTTTGCCGCAAAAAGCGGATCGGGTACTCCCGCAGGAAATCGTACCAGAGATGACGTTCCTCCCTGGTCATATCCTTGCGGAGCTTTCGCGCTATCGGGGTCAGCGCTTTGTTGTGCTTGCCGTTCATACAGGCAGTTACTCCTCCTGGTTTCTCACCGGGCAAACGGGCTGGAATCCCTCCGCCTCGCTGCGCTCGGCACCTCCCTTTGACAAGGGAGGCTTTTTTAATAGAACCCAAAGCTCGGCAGGGCATTCAGGGCGTCAGCCCACCAGGCGGGAATGGGCAGGCCGGAGAGCGCCGGATAATAGAGCACAAACAGGGCGAGCGCCACCACGCAGAGACACGCGGCGATCTTTTTCGCCCAGTCTACGTGCTTCATCCGCGCCAGCACCAGTGCCAGCGCCGCCAGACAGAACATCGAGCTGGGGAAATAATGGTACAGGAAGGTGCAGCGCGTCACCAGCATCCACGGGATGAGCTGCGTGCCGTACAAAATCAGCACGCCCGCGCCCTGGCGGCTGCCGCGCCCGCTGACCTGATGCCACAAAAGCCCGACCAGCGCCGCCAGCCCGACCAGCCAGATGACCGGCCCGGCCATGCCCGCAATGCTGGCCTTCATGCTGTAGGGCAGGTAACCGTTGCGGTAGTACCACACCGGGCGCAGGCCCAGCAGCCAAGTGTACCAGCGGCTCTCAAACGGGTGGGTCGCCTTCAGCGTCGCGTGGTAGCTGAACATCGACACCTGGCACTGCCACCAATCGCTGAGGCTGAACGCCGGATCGCGCCACCAGTACGGCAAATAGGACCCAATGTAGAGGCAGAGCGGCAGCAGCACGTAAAACAGCACGCCGCCCACCGCCGCGGTGCGGAACTCCGCCCGGAAGCCTGGCCTTTTCTGCTGCCAGCGCGCATAGAGCACGCCCAGATACAGCACGGCCAGCCCGGCCCCGGCGTAGATGCCGGTCCACTTGGCTGCGCAGCCCAGCCCGAACGCAACGCCGCCCAGCGCCATCGGCAGCAGCGCGCAGTTCACGCCGACGGTCAGCACCCGCTGGCAGTACCACACCATACAGTAGGCTCCCAATAGGATGAAAAACGTACCGTAAACGTCAATCGTTGCCAGACGGCTTTGGGAAAAGCGCATAAAATCCAGCGCCAGCAGCACGCCTGCGGTGGCTGCCGCCCACGGTTTGCGGGTCAGGCGGCGCACAAAGCACCACGCCAGCGGCACCAGCAGCACGCCGAACAGCGTACCCGCGAACCGCCAGCCGAACGCCGTCATGCCGAACAGCGCAATGCCGACCATGATCAGGTCCTTGCCCAGCGGCGGATGGGTCGTCTCGTAGACGGGCATTTTGTGCAGCTGCTCATAGCCGGTGCGGCCATGGTAGATCTCGTCAAAATACATGCTGTTCAGCTGGCTGATCGTGTCGGGCACGGCGGTCTGCTCGTCAAACAGCGCGCCGCCGCCCGTGACCGGCACCAGCCGGCCGTTGGCATCGCGGAACGCCAGCTCAAACAGCTGGGCGTTCTCGACCATGACCGTCAGCTGGGTGCCCGCCGCCAGCTGCACGTTGTTCGCTGTCCAGCTGAAGCAGGTGCCGTAGTTCAGCTCCTTTTCAAAGACCGTGCTGCCGTTGGCATCGGTCACCGTCATGCTGCCGCCGAACGAGATGCCCGGGTAGACCCACAGCGATACCGCGCTGCCGTCCAGCGTCACACTCTCGGAGAGCGCCGTGCCTGTCGCGTCCAGCGGGTCCTGCGGCGCGGTGCGGCTGCCGAGATAGCTAAAGCTCAGCACCGCCGTGGCCGCCGTCAGCGCCAACAGCGCACCCACCTCGCGGCGGGTCCATTTCGGCTGCGGTGCGGGCACGGGCGGGGCAGTTTCCGGTTTTGTCTCGGGCAGGGCCAGCGTGTGGCCGTGGCGGGCAATGTCCCACACCGCAAAGACCAGCAGCACAAAGCAGACCGTCTCCCCAAGGCCGGTCAGAACGGCCACTGTCGAGCTGGTCGCGCTCGTCAGCCATTCATCGCTGGTGCCGGTCTGCGAGTAGACCGTGGCCAGATTGATGAACCCGGTCAGCGACAGGCCCACGCCCGCCGCATACAGGCGGATGTCGTTCCAGTGCGCGGCGGCCAGCAGCGTCAGCAGCACACCGGGCACCATGTAGCGCTCGTGCATACAGTGCGCAAGCGTAAAAATGCCGATGCCGTAGTACGCCGCCAACAGCAGCGGTGAGAACCACCCGCCGCGCACGCTGCGCACCGCAAAATACGCCAGCCCCGCCGTGACCAGCAGAATGTTGAGGCACCCAAGCTGCTGCCAGCTGATGCCAAACAATGCCGGGTCAGCCTGCCCCTTCCAGTTGCCGCCCAGCGCCGCCAGCCAGTTAAAGGCGTTGATCGTCGCGTAGGGGTAGCCGGACATTGTGCCGGTGTATTTGTCGATCAGCTTCGGGATCAACTGCACAACGCCAAAAAAAGGCAAGCCTGTCAGCAGCGGTGGCAGCAGTGCCAGCGCCGCGCCGCCAAAGCAGCGGCCAAAGGCGCGCAGGCGGTCCTTTTCCAGCGTAATTGCCGCCAGATAGCACACCGCCAGCACCGGGCCGAACAGCAGCGCCTGCGGCTTGATGGCCAGCGCCACGCCGTACAGCACGGCGGCGGGCAGGTAGCGCCGCTGCTCCAGCAGCACAAAGCAGAGCACAAGCGGCAGCGCAAACGCGCCGTCGATCTGCTTCCAGACACCGGTGTCGAACAGCATCAGCGGGTTGAACGCCGTAAACGCCGTCAGCACCAGCGCGGTATGCTCCTTCACGCCCCGGCTGCTGCGCTTTGCCGTTCTGTAGACGAGCCACGCCAGCCCGCAGTCGCAGAGCGACGGCACGAGCGCCAGCAGAAAATACGTCCACTTGGACTCGTAGGCGATGTGCAGCGCCGCGCGGATGGCCCCCACCAGCACCAGCACCCAGAGGTAGCCGGGCGGGTAGTCGGCAAAGTAGCCCTCGCTGTAAAAAGCGGCGGGCCCCTCCGCGGCCAGCTTGTCGCCCCAGGCCACAAAGCAGCTCATGTCGTAGGGGTAGCCGTCCGTCACAAGGGCCAGCACCATGCGCAGCAGCAGGGCACCGCCCAGTAGCACCCAGAGGCTCTTATTCGATTTTGTTCGTTGCTTCGTCATGTTACACACAAAATCAGGGGCAAACCCGCGCACCCGCGCCCTGCGGCGCAGATGCGCAGGCCGCCCCTGCATCTGTTTTTTGAAATGATCTTACAGCTTCGCGAGCTTCGGGCCCTGCGCCGTGTCGGTGACACTCCAGCCCATCTCGGTCAGCTGGGCACGGATGGCGTCCGCGCGGCCCCAGTCCTTGGCCTTCTTGGCGGCAGCGCGCTCCTCGACCAGTGCGGTGACCTCGGCGGGGATGCTGTCGGTCTTTTTGCGGTTGTACAGCAGACCCAGCACGCCGGTCAGCTCATCAAACGTCTTGGCGGCAGTCTCCAGCGTCGCTTTGTCGGAGGCATCGGACAGCGTGTTGATGTCCTTGACCAGATCGAAAATCGCAGCCAGAGCGTCCGGCGTATTCAGGTCGTCGTCCATGGCGGCCTTGAACTTTTTGCGCGCATCCTCGCACTTTTCCACCAGCGCCGTGTCGGTGCCGTGGGCATGCTCCATGGCAAAATCGAGGTTGTCGCGGCAGGTGTACATCCGCTCGAGGCTGTTCTTGCAGCTCTCGATCAGCTCAACGGTATAGTTCAGCGGCATGCGGTAGCCAGCTGTCAGCATAAAGTAGCGGATCGGCTCGTAGCCATACTTGTCGGCGATCTCGCGCACCGTGAAGAAGTTGTTTGCGCTCTTGGACATCTTCTCGTTGTTGATGTTCAGGAAGCCGTTGTGCATCCAGTAGCGGCTGAAGGTGCAGCCGTTGGCGCACTCGCTCTGGGCGATCTCGTTCTCGTGGTGGGGGAAGATCAGGTCCTGACCGCCGGCGTGCAGGTCGATGGTCTTGCCCAGGTGCTTGCGGGCCATGGCGCTGCACTCAATGTGCCAGCCGGGGCGGCCGTGGCCCCAGGGGCTCTCCCAGTAGGGCTCGCCGGGCTTGGCGGCCTTCCAGACTGCGAAATCGGCGGGGTCCTCCTTCAGGTCGTCGTCCATACGGCTGCGCAGCTCACGGTTGCCGCTCTCGAGGTCGTCGAGGTTCAGATGGCTCAGCTTGCCGTAGCCGGGGTCGGACTTGACGCGGAAGTAGACATCCCCGTTGCGGGCCACATAGGCGTGGCCGGAGTCCACGAGATCCTTGACGATGTGGATGATCTCGCCGATATGCTCGGTAGCGCGGGGGCGCACAGTGGGGGCCTTGACGTTCAGACCGTCGGAATCCCTGATGTACTCAGCCTCAAACTTGCGGGCGACCTCCTGCATCGAGGTGCCCTCCTCCTGACCCTTTTTGATGAGCTTGTCATCAATATCGGTGATGTTGGAGACATAGTAGACCTTGTTGCCGCAGTATTCCAGATAGCGGCGCAGCGTATCAAAGACGATCATCGGGCGCGCATTGCCGATGTGGATATAGTTGTAAACCGTCGGGCCGCAGACATAGATGCGGTACTCGCCCTCCTTCTGGGGGACAAACTCCTCTTTCTGGCGGGTCATGGTGTTGAAGATCTGCATAGCTTGCACGTTCCTTCCTCTATATAGGGATGCTTTTATTATAGCCAACGCAAGGCGCGGTTGCAAGGGGGATTCAGCCGTTATTTGCGAATTGCACGGCCAGCTCGTCCCAGACAGCACTGAAATTGTAGGGGAACCGCTCGTTTTCCTCGGCCAGATAGGCGCGGTAGGTGTCGAGTTCTGCCGCCGTCGGTGCCTTAACGCGGCGGTAGGCCGTGATCGTGTAGCCGTTGCCCATGTCGAAGGTGGCTGCCAGCTCAAACGGCGCGTACTTTTCCTGGTTTTCCAGGAAGGCCGCGTTCATCTTCTCGGTGTGGTTGTTGGGGTCAAACGGCGTACAGGTCAGCACGACCTGCGCCGTGAGCAGCTCCTTCGGGAAGGCATCGTTGCCGGGATTGCAGGCACCGTAGGGCAGAATTTCGCGGATGGACTCATCCGGCAGCGCCGAGATGCGGAACACATCCGGGCTGTAGACCACGCCGTGACAGATCATGTAGGCGGAGTTTTCGCCGGTGCAGTTCTCCCGCAGCCAGGCGTTGACCTCGGCGACCTGCTGTAAATCATTGCGGGGGCTGTCCACGTAAAAGTACAGTCCGCTGTAAAATCCGCTGGGGAAAACCACCGGCAGCAGCTGGCTGCACGCGCCGAAGTTCAGCGCACACAGCACGCCCGCCGACACGGCCAGAATGCGGCGCGGCCACGCCCACGGCAAATCGCTGACGAGCAGCGCACAGAGGAAGCAGCCCAGCAGGTAGAACGGCGCGACGGCCAGCGACTGGTGGTCGTCCATGTTCTGCACACGGGTGACGAGCAGCACGGTCAGCACCGCGCCGACGGCGGCAAGAACGGCGAGCGCACGGGCCTTAACATTATACAGCCCGTATAATATGCCGATCAGCATAATCACAAACACGAGCCAGCCCAGATAGACACGCTGGTTGGCCAGCTCTGCCAGAAAGCCGCCGGTCTGGTAGGTCGCGTAGCGGTCACTGTAGTCGGCCTTGGCGATGCGCCAGAACATCGGCAGCAGCGGTACGCCGACGCAGACCAGCGAGGCCGCGGCAAACCTGCCGAAGCGCAGGGCGGTCTGTACCTGCCGGGCGCGTGCAGCGCGGGCCAACACCCAAACGCCATACAGCAAAAAGAACGCCACAACGGTAAACATGTAGCTGCGGCGGGTCAGCATGAGCATACCCGTAAAGGCCGCCAGCGACACAAGCCGCGCGGGGGCCGGCTGGCTGAAATCGTACCCGACGCCGAGCGCCAGCAGCATAAGCGCGAACGCGACACCGAGCAGGTCCGGCATACCACGGTAAAGCGCAATGTGCAAAAGCGGCAGCAGCAGGACGAATGCCATAGAGAGCGCCGTGAACAACACCGGGGCCTTTGGCTGCAATTTTCGGCGCAGCACCGTCAGAAGAAGCCATGCACTGTAGTAGACGAGCGACGGGATCAGCAGCGCGCAGAGCAGCGCAAACGTGTTAGCTGTGCGCGGCGTGAACATGAAGAACGGCTCCGCCAGCAGATTGATGACCAGCGGCGCGTAGTCGTTGAACCACGTCTTGTAGATGGTCGAGCCGACACCGGTAAAGACACCGTCCGCAAAGTTGGATTCCAGCCGCACCTGCAGATTGTAGTAGGTCGCGTTGTCCCACAGATAGAGACTCTGTCGGCCCACCATGGCGTGCAGATAGAATGCGGCGCTGGCCGCTATGCAGACTGCTAAAATGACGGCATCCGCTTTTGTGCATTTTGCGCCAATCGCCCGCGCCGCGCGGCGGTACAGGCAGAATGTGCCCAGCACCGCCGTGCAGGAGAGCAGCAACAGCCATACATCCACCGGATTCCGCCCGCTGCCGAGCATATCGACAGCTTGCAGCGGCGCGGCAAAATGCGCCGCCGTGCTGAACACGAACTTGACGGCAAAAATGCACAGCAGCAACAGGACGGCCCGCTCCAGGCGGGCCATCCTGCGGTAGATGCATTTTAAAAATGTACGGAGATTGAGCTTTGACAAGTTGGGGTCTCCTTATTGGGTCCGTTGCCTTGTAGGGGCCGGACATGTCCGGCCCGGCACCTGATGTAAAATGGCATGTATGGCAAGGCCGCGGGCCGGGCATGCCCGGCCCCTACTGCGCGGCGGCTGTTACTTCGCCTGCATGAACAGCTTGCGGTTCTGCCACAGGTAAATACCGCCCGAAAGCACGGTGGCGGCGCCGCAAAGCCAACACAAAAGCTGGGTGATCAGCCCCACAGCCATCACGTCGGTGGGACCTGCCAGCGCGGCGGCAAAGTAGTAGTACAGCACGGTCAGCATCTGCAAAACCGTCTTGACCTTGCCCCACATATTGGCGGCAATGACGGTGCCGGTTTCGGCGGCGAGCATACGCACGCCTGCCACGGCGAACTCGCGGAACAGAATGACCGCCAGCACCACGGGGCTGCAGATGCCGCACGCCACCATATAGATAAAGGCGGCGGTGGTCAGGCACTTGTCCGCCAGTGGGTCCATAAACTTGCCGAAATCGGTGACAAGGTTATTTTTGCGCGCCAGGTAGCCGTCCAAAAAGTCGGTAAAGCTGGCAACGGCAAAAATAATCCCGGCGATCAGGGCGAATGTGGGGTTGAAATCGGCGGTACCGTAGCGGCTCAGCGCGGCAAACACCATAAACACCGGCACAAGTATCACACGCAGCATCGTAAGTTTATTGGGCAGATTCATGGTTCAGTCCTCCAGCCTTTCTTCCGCATAGCCGTACAGATCGTAGGTGTCGGCATCGGTGATGGTGACATTGTAGAACGCACCGGTCTCCAGCGGGGTATCGGCGGGGGTCAGCACATTGCCGTCGATCTCCGGGCAGTCGGCCTTGGTGCGCAGCAGGTACATGCCGGTCTCGTCATCGACGCCGTCGCAGATGCACTCATAGGTATGGCCGACCTTCTCGCCCTCGCGCTCGGCGCTGACCTCGGCCTGCAGCTCCATGATGTGATCAGCGCGGCGCTGCTTCGTCTCCTCGTCGATCTGGTTCGGCATTTTTGCGGCCACAGTGTTTTCCTCGGCGGAGTAGGCAAAGCAGCCGAGGCGGTCAAACCCGACGGTCTTGACGAAGTCGCACAGCTCTGCGTACTGCTCCTCGGTCTCACCGGGGAAGCCCGCGATCAGCGTCGTGCGCAGCGTGATGCCGGGGATGGCCGCGCGCAGCCGGGCAATCGCGTCCTCGATCTCCTTACGTCCGCCGCGGCGGTTCATGGCCTTGAGCACCGCGTCATCACAGTGCTGGATGGGCAGGTCGAGATAGGGCACGACCTTGGTGTTGCGGACCATGGCGGCGATAAATTCGTCGCTGATACGTTCCGGATAGGCGTACAGGATACGGATCCAGCGGATGCCGTCGATTTCCTGCAGGCGGTCCAGCAGCTCACAGATGGCGCCGGGTCTGCCCCAGTCCTCGCCGTAGGCGGTGGGGTCCTGCGCGACCAGAATCAGCTCGCGCACACCCTCGCCCGCCAGCCAGCGGGCCTCGGCGACGCAGTCGTTGATTTCACGGCTGCGCAGCGCACCGCGGATCAGCGGAATGGCGCAGTAATAGCAGCCATTGTTGCAGCCCTCGGCAATTTTTAAGTACGCATAGTGCCGCGGGGTCGAGATAACGCGCGCACCGCCGAGCTGCATATCGCTCTTGGGGCCGTAGTTCTCGATCTGGCCCGCACCGTCGGCACAGACGCGGCGGACGATGGCGGGCAGCGCGGCGTTGGAGCCAATGCCGACAACGGCATCGACCTCGGGGATCTCCTGAATGATCTGCTGCTTGTAGCGCTCAGCCAGGCAGCCGGTCACAATGACCTTGAGGTCAGGATTTTCCTGCTTGTACTGGCAGGCCATCAGGATATTCTCGATAGCTTCGGTCTTGGCGGACTCGATGAAGCCGCAGGTGTTGATGATGATAATGTCAGCCTCGGCGGGGTCAGCCACGGTGGTGTGGCCGTCCTTGATAAGGGCGTGACAGAATACGTCGGCGTCGACCTGGTTCTTCGGGCAGCCGAGGGAGATAATGGCAATTTTCATTGGGTAGTCCTTTAATATAATATTGTATGGTTTGCGCAGGATTATAGGGGCGGTTCCCCGACACCCCGCAGGGCGGCAGATGTTTGCCGAAAATTGTAGGGCGGCCAGCCCTCTGGCCGCCGCGGTGGGGTCAAGACCCCTCCCTACAATGCGAACCGTTAAGGGGATGCAGTCGGCAGGCCGAGGGCCGGGCATGCCCGGCCCCTACAGGGCAGCCGGATTTTATTCGTCGTCGGACAGCACTTCCCGTATCACCGCATGGGAAAATCCGCGGCGGGCGAGGGCGGCGGCGACCTGGTCGCGCTTACCGGCGGCGAGCTTGGCGGCGTACTGCCGCTGCACAAGTGCGCGGGCCGTCTCCAGCTCGGGGCTTTCGCCGTCGTCTGTCTCGGCAAACAGCTCCTCCACCACATCGGCGGCGGTGTCGCGGTCAATGCCCTTGGCCGAAAGATCGTTCAAAATCTCGCGGCGGGACTTGCGCTTGCGCAGCAGCTCCGCGGCGCGGCGGCGGGCAAACGAGACATCGTTTAAAAGCCCCAGCTCCCCCGCCCGCGCCACGGCGTAGGCAGCGCTGTGGGCGTCGAACTTCCGGCAGAGCTTCTGGTACAGCTCCCCCGCCGCGTGGTCGCGCAGGGATAAATAATCCATGGCCTTGTCCAGCGCGCGGCGGGTCTCGCTTTTCTTGCGCAGCTCCTCGATCTGCCAGTCCTCCAGCTCGTCATCCTGGTGCAGGGCGGCAGCGGCGAAGGTGTCCTCATCCAGCGAGAAGGCAAACTCGCCGTCCAAAAACAGCGCCAGACGGCCTTTTTTGGTTTCCTTGATTTGCGTTAAGCGCGGCATGGCTTATTCATCGACCATAATATCGAGGTCGACCTCGCTGCCCGTCGTCTTGGCGGCGGGAGCGGCAGGGGCTTCAGCGGCTGCCGCGGGCTTGATGACCTCACTCGGGTCCAGCGGCTTGACGGTACCCTTCTTACCGGCGGCCAGCAGGCGGTCAGAGTTCGCGCGGACGATCTTCTCGATCTCGTCGGAGACCTCGGGGTGGTCTTTCAGGAACTGCTTGGCGTTGTCGCGGCCCTGGCCCAGGCGCATCTCGCCGTAGTTGAACCATGCGCCGCTCTTCTGGACGACACCCAGCTTGACGCCAAGGTCAAGAATTTCACCGATCTTCGAGATGCCCTCGCCGAACATAATATCAAACTCGGCCTCACGGAACGGGGGCGCGACCTTGTTTTTCACGATCTTGGCACGGGTGCGGTTGCCGATGAACGCGCCGGTGGAGTCCTTCAGGCCCTCGATGCGGCGCACGTCGATCCGCACGCTGGAATAGTACTTCAGTGCGCGTCCGCCGGTGGTGACCTCGGGGTTGCCGTAGACGATGCCGACCTTCTCGCGCAGCTGGTTGATGAAGATGCAGACGGTGTTCGTCTTGCCGATGACGCCGGTCAGCTTGCGCAGGGCCTGGCTCATCAGACGGGCCTGCAGGCCAACGTGGCTGTCGCCCATCTCACCCTCGATTTCAGCGCGGGGCACCATGGCCGCAACGGAGTCGACGACAACCGCGTCGATGGCACCGGAACGGACGAGAGCCTCACAAATCTCCATGGCCTGCTCACCGGTGTCGGGCTGGCTGACCAGCAGACTGTCAATGTCAACGCCCAGCGCGGCGGCATAGGTCGGGTCGAGGGCGTGCTCGACATCGATGAAGGCGACCTCGCCGCCCATCTTCTGGGCCTCTGCCAGAATTTGCAGTGCCAGCGTCGTTTTACCGGAGGATTCGGGGCCGTAGACCTCGACGATACGCCCACGGGGCACACCGCCGATGCCGAGCGCCAGATCCAGGCCCAGGCTGCCGGTGGGGATCGCGTCGACCTGCATCGTGACGTTCGCGCCCAGCTTCATGACGGCGCCCTTGCCGAACTGCTTTTCAATCTGCGCCAGCGCGGTTTCCAGCGCGGCCTTCTTATCGGCGGCGGGGGCTGCCGTTTTGGGTGCGGTATCTTTTTTTGCTGCCATGTTGCGGTTCTCCTTTTATCTGCAAGTATGCTTATGATTTGCGTTTGTACCTATTATATACGATTTACGAGTAAATTACAACATTTTGTTGTGTGTTTTGTGTCCCATAAATCGGATTTTCAGCAGCTTTTTTCAGGTTTTTGCAGCAAAACAGCCCGGTCATTGCTGCCGTAGTCTTTACGGCAGCTGCCGTTGACCCAGCCGTTAGCCGCCCCCAGTGCCAGCACGTCGGCGGCCTGGGCACAGCCGATCTCCAGCACCAGCCAGCCGCCCGGGCGCAGCGCGTCCCGGTAGTGCGCGGTCAGCAGGCGGTAAAAATCGAGGCCGTCCGCGCCGCCGTCCAGCGCCATGGCAGGCTCCCTGGCCGTCTCCGGCATCAGGTGTGCCATCTCCTCCGCCGTCAGGTAGGGCGGGTTCGAAATAATGAGATCGGCCCCGCCGGAGGGCAGCCTATTATAATAGGTAAGGATGTCGTCCTGCACGGCCTGCACGCCGGTCCCCGCCACATTGGCGGTCAGGTAGGGCCAGGCGTCGGCGCTTTTCTCCACACAGGTCACAGCCGCGCCGGGCAGATGCCTGGCAATGCCCAGGCCCAGGCAGCCCGTGCCCGCACAGAGGTCGTAGACGACGGGCGCTTCTGCGTCCTTCAACAGCTCGATGGCCGCCTCGCAGACGACCTCGCTGTCGGCGCGGGGGCAGAGCACGCCGCGGCCCACCTTGAGCGTAAAGTCCATAAAATCCCACTCGCCCAGCAGGTATTGCAGCGGCTCACGGGCGGCGCGGCGCTCACCCAGGACCCGCAGGCTCGAAGCCTCGTCGGGGGTGGGGCCGTTGTCCAGGCGCGGGTCACGGCCCGTGACAAATTTGTACAGCTGCACCGCGTCAAAGCGGGCATCGGGCACACCGGCCATCATGAGCCGGGCGCAAAGACTTTGATAAGCAGTATTCACCAGCGGGCTTCCTCCTGTTTTTCGGGCAGGACCGGGGTCACAGCGGCAATGGCGACCTCGATCATCGAGTCGTCGGGCTCAAAGGTCGTCAGGCGCTGCATCCACAGGCCGGGCTGTGAGACGATCTTGGACAGCACACTGTCGGAACGGCCCGCCCATTTCAGAATTTCATACGAAATACCGACCAAAAGCGGGAACATGCAGAGCTTGTACACAATACGCATTCCCGTGCTGGTCCACGGCAGCACCGCATACAAAAAAATGCTGATAATGATGACAAGGATCATAAAGCTGGTGCCGCAGCGGGGATGGAAGCGGCTCTGCCTGCGGATGTTCTCAACGGTCAGCGGCAGACCTGCCTCATAACAGGCGATGGTTTTGTGCTCGGCACCGTGGTACTCAAAGACGCGGTGCAGGTCCTTGAACCGCGTGCAGAGAAACATGTACCCGAGGAAGATGGCCATTTTCAGCGCACCTTCGAGGATGACGCGCGGCCAGCGCCCCAGCGGGACAACCTTCATGACGAGGCCGGTCAAAAACGTGGGCAAAAACGTAAACAGGAACAGCGCCAGCACAACACCGACGAAGGCGGCGCAGGTCATGAGCACGTTCTGCACGGCGGGGGTGGCGTGTTCCTCGAACCATTTGTCCAGCTTGGACTCGGCGGGCTCGGTTTCGCCCTCCACCGCTATATCGGCGGCGTGCATTAAATACCGGTAGCCCTTGTACAGGTTTTCGGCCATGTTGCAGACGCCGCGCACCAGCGGGACCCTGTTGTACCAGTGGACGGTGACAGTGTCATAGGTCAGGTCGATGGTGCCGTCCGGCTTGCGCACGGCGCAGCAGATCTTCTCCGGCCCGCGCATCATAATGCCCTCCATCAGGGCCTGGCCGCCGACGGAAGTGCGGAATTCTTTGGACATATATGGTTCTCCTTGTCAAATTTTCTACCTTCCCCCGTGGGGGTAGGTGGCGCCGCAGCGCTGGATGAGGGGAAGCCCGCGCAGTAAACCGCAAAGCAGTTCTAACGCAAACTCTGCCCTCATCAGTCACCTTCGGTGACAGCTTCCCCCACGGGGGAAGCCTCTTTAAATCTTGTCATGCAGATGCTCCTGCCCGGGGTGGTAGACGGGGAGGGTGACGGTGACGGTTGTGCCCTGGCCAAGGGTGGAGGCGATGTCAAATTTGCCGCCCAGCGTGCCGACGATCTCATCGACGACGGCCAGCCCGATACCCGAGCCGCGCACCGAGTTTTTCGCCTTGAAAAACTTCTGCTTGACCTTTTCCAGGTCGTCGGGCGCGATGCCGCGGCCCTGGTCGCGGATGGACGCGCTGACCGTGACCGGCGTGCGGCTCAGCGTCAGGAAGATCGTGCCGCCCGGCTCGGAATATTTGATCGCATTATCGAACAGATTTACAAACACCTGCCGCAGCCGCGCGGGGTCGGCCCAGACCGGGTACGGCTCGGGCGGCTCGGAGTAGACGAGCTGCATCCCTTCCTGCCGGATGCGGGCCTCCACGAACAGCGCGGCGTCGGTGGCCTCGGCGACGAAGTCGAGCACCTCGCAGTTCATCTTGATGCCGTTCTGCAGGCGGGAGAAGTCGAGCAGCTCCTCGACCATCGTATAAAGGCGGTCCGTCTCGGTGCCGATGATCGAGAGGCCGCGGCGGTAGTTTTCGTTCGTTGGGTCGTCGATATTGCTGATCGTCTCGACCCATCCCCGGATGGAGGTCAGCGGCGTGCGCAGCTCGTGGCTGACCGATGAGATGAACTCATTTTTCAACCGCTCGGTCTCGGCAAGATCCTCGGCCATCTGGTTGATCGTCTTGCACAGCCGCCCGATCTCGTCGTCGTAGCGGGTGTCCGGCAGGCGGACTTTCATGTCACCCTTCGCAATTTTGGTGGCGGTAGCCTCGACTTCACCGAGCGGACGGACGATGGAGCGTACAAAAAACAAGCCGCTCCACACCGTGAAGGCCAGCACCAGCACGCCGAGACCAACGCAGATGGCGACGGTGCGCCACCACTGGCCGTCAATGAGAGTCAGGCTTGTGACCATCCGCATGGCGGCGATGCTGCCCGCCGCGTAGGGCGCAAGCATCGTAACGGCCATGACCCTCTCGCCCTGGGGTGTCGTGAAGATAGCCGACCCGATCCCGTTGGCGGACGTCAGCGCACGGCCATAGTCGGTGCCGTTTGTCAGGTCGCGGTTCATGGTGCCGCTGCTCGTCGCCAGGATGACGCCCTGTGCGTCCAGCAGCATAAATTCAAACTTGTCCTTCTCGTCGAACTGCTCGACGACGCGCCGCAGAACATTGGCGCGGCTTTCGGCGGTGGTTGCGGTGTCCCCCGCCGTGCCCGTGGCCTGCAGGCGGCCCACGACGGTGGAAAAACGATTTTCCACCGCGCGCTCGACACCGCCGTAGAGGTCGTTGTAGCTGTAGTACAGGAACAGTCCCTCCGCCAGCACGAGCACCAGCACCGTGATCAGCAGGCTGCCGCGTATCCAGCGGCGGATAATGCTGGTGGATTGCATGGCGGTGAGCTCCTTTCCTGTGAGATTTTGGTAGGTGGTAAGAGGGCGGGGTGAGAGATGACGGAAGCGGCGCGGGAGGGATGAATTCTTCCCCTACGGTTGGTGGAAGGTTTGCGGCGAAGGATGCAGGGGGCGGCGTCCTCGACGCCCCGCGGAGGGGTCAAGACCCCTCCCTACGATGCAAAAGATAAATGGGCGGTAATGGCAAGGTGGAGGGCCGGGCATGCCCGGCCCCTACGGACTGCCGTTCCCGGTTTACGCATTCCACCTATACCCATACCCCCAAACCGTGAGGATATGCTGCGGGCTGCTGGGCTCGTCCTCGATCTTCATGCGCAGACGGCGGATGTTCACGTCAACGATCTTCACATCGCCGAAATAATTTTTGCCCCAGACACCTTCCAGGATTTTTTCACGCACCAGCGCGGTACCCGGATTGCGGAAGAACAGCTCCATGATTTGGAACTCGACCTGCGTCAGGTCGATGGGCTTGCCGGACTTGTACAGAATGCGGCTCTTTTCGTCCAGCACAAACGGGCCGCTGACCAGCTGCTCCGGCTCCTCGGCGGGCCTGGCGGCGGTACCGCTGCCGCGGTGGATACGGCGGGTCAGCGCCTCCAGACGCGCGATCAGCTCCGACACCGAAAACGGCTTCGTAATGTAATCGTCTGCGCCGATGGACAGGCCGCGGATCTTGTCGCTCTCCTGCCCTTTAGCCGACACGATGATAATACCGATGTCGCTGTCACCGCGGCGGATCGTCTCGCAGAGACTCAAACCGTCCATGCCCGGCAGCATAATATCCAAAAGTGCCGCGTCGCAGCGTTCCCCGCTGTGCATCAGCTCCAGCGCGCGCTCGGCACTGGGGGCCTCGACGACCTCCCAGCCGGCCATTTTCAGGTTCAGGGCTACCATTTCGCGGATGCTGGCTTCGTCTTCGACTACCAAAACTCGTTTCATAAACCCGATTTCCCTTTCTGTATCAATTTGATCCCAGCAGCACCGTGTTCTTGCTGATGAAATCCAGGCTCAATCCATAATACGACGTTACAACGCGGGCTTGCAGCTGCTGGCTGCCAATGTTTGCAATGCGCAGATAGTTGCCGACGCCGGTGGCCGCGTTGTCCGCGGGGTCAACGACGCGCATCTCGCAGTAGACCGTCGTGCCCTCGGCGTTGCAGATCAGCCAACCCGTGCCGCTCTGGTTGGAGCGGATCAGGATGTTGCCGTGCATCGACTCGGGCAGTTCCATAAAAATGTTATACTCGCTGTCGTAGATGCCAAACTTACTGTTGCCGCCCGCCATCGAGGTGTAATCCTTCCAGAGCAGAAAGCTCAGTCGCTTGTCCATCGGCGTTTGCAGCGTACCGCCGTCGTCGATCTCCACAGGGATGTCCACCGTGCCGTTGTCGTCAAGGTCGCGGCTCAGCAGCTCGCGGTGGTAGCGCAGCGTGCTGCGCTGGATGTCGCTCATGCCGCTGGGACGGTAGGGCTGCAAAAAGCCCGTTGCTTCATCATACAGAATGATGTCCGATACCAGACTGCTTGTGCCGGTCCAGGCATCCATGACCAGGTACATGCCATCGTCGCTGCCGGTGCCCGCGTGCAGGGCCGCGCAGCTGCTGTAGACGCCCTCGCCCAGGTTCAGCGTCTGGGTCGAACGGAACTCGCCGTCGTTGGCGGTCAGCAGCTGCAGCGTCACGCCGCCCAGCTCAGTGTCCGGCGGCAGAGCCAGAACCAGGTCCTGCGTGTCGCCCTTGCCGGTGAAGTCCGCGACGATCATGTCGGTATAGCTCTTGCTGATGACCGTAGATAACGTATCACCGTCATATTGATAGACAACCAGATATTGGTCGCCCTGGGGCGAGACATACCCTGCCAGCAGCTGCTGGCTCGACGTGTCTTTGAGATGCGCGGCGGAAAAGCTCTGCACCTCGCTGGTCAGGCCCTCCACCACGCGGCTGACGCGCCAGCTGCTCTCCCCCGTCGGCTCGAGCACGGCCAGCCAGACGTTGGAGCTGGTCGTGTCGGTGGTGTAGAGGACGGCGGCCTCGTCTGTGCCGTCGCCGTCCCAGTCACCGAACGCAAACGGCGAAAGGAAATCGCCGCTGGCGGGATACTTTAAGGTTGCGCTGCCGCCCAGGTAGTTGTTCAGCGCCTTTTGCAGGGCCGCGCTCTCGCCGGAGAGCTGCGGCGCGCGCAGCAGGGTCTCGACATCCCCTGCCGCACTGCACCCCGCCAGCAGCACAGGCACAAGGAGCAGCGCCGCGATTTTTTTCAACATGTGGCTTGCTCCTTTCTTGCACAAATATACAGATATAGTATAGCACATTTACGGCAGCGCCGCAATGCCTAACAGCATGAGGAGGCAGCCTGCGGCGGCACCCAAAACGCCCGCGGTGCGGTGGGCGGGATGCAGGGCACCGGGCAGCAGCTGGGCCAGTGCCACCCAGACCATGACGCCCGCCGCCAGCACAACGGTGCCGTTCAGAAAGCCCGGCGTGAAGAGCCGACGCAGGAGCAGCCACGCCAGCACCGCCCCGAGCGGCTCGGCCAGGCCGGAGACGAGCGCGGCCAGCACACCCGCGGTGCGGCGGCGCGTTGCGTAAGCAAACGGCACGGCCACAGCAAGTCCTTCCGGGATATTGTGCAGGGCGATGGCCGCGGCGGTGCGCAGACCGAGCGACGGATCCGCCGTGCCTGCGAAGAAGGTCAGCACGCCCTCCGGGAAATTATGCAGCAGCAGCGCCAGCCCCGTGACAAGTGCCGTGCGCATGGCCGCGGCGCGGGCCGGGTCTCCGCTTTTGCCAAAGCGGGCGGCCAGTGCAGCTTCCTCTGGCAGGAGCCGCCCCAGCAGACCCGCGGTCAGCATCCCGAGCGTCAGCAGCGACACAACCGCTCCGCCGCAGGCCAGCGGCGGCAGGTAGCTCCCGTAAAACGCCAGGGCCTCCGGCATCAGGTCGGTCAGCGACGCCGTGAGCATGACCCCGCCCGCAAAGCCCGCGCTGGCCGCCAGCAGACGCTCCGACGGCGGGCAGAGCACAGCCAGCAACCCGCCCAGGCCGGTGGACAGCCCGGCGAGGGTGGTAAGTACGATGGGTGAATCTTGCATAGGTACGCCCCCTTTTATGGTTTATAAAGGTATGCGGCGCAGGGGGCGGGGTATGACCGGGGCGCGGGGTGTACTTTTACAGGAGAGTATGATATACTTAACCTAGTTCAATAAATCGAAATTTGATAAAGGAGTGATTGTATGAAAAAGATAGTATGTATAGTAATTTTGATTTTAGCAATTACAGGGTTATTGAATGGTATTAGTTATTTGATTTCACACCACAAGGCAATACGCCCCTTGCGGCGGCCAGAGGGCTGGCTGCCCTACACCCTGCCCGGAGGGCAACTGCCAACTGACGGGACGTCGGGGACGCCGCCCCCTACCGCTGCACAAAACAAAATGCGGGAGACTGCTGACGAAAAGCAGTCTCCCGCATTTATTGGTTTAGAATTTCTTCGGTTCCTTCTTTGCAAAGAAGGAACACCGCATCCCCTTAATACCCGCTGCCGGCCTCGCCGGAGGTCAGCAGCTTGACGGCACGGGAGGTGCCGAGGCGGTCTGCGCCGAGGTCGAGGAACTTTTCGATGTCCTCGACGGTGGAGATGCCGCCCGCAGCCTTGATCTTGCAGCGACCCGCAACGTGCTTTGCGAACAGCTCAATGTCGTGGAAGGTCGCACCGCCGGTGGAGAAGCCGGTAGATGTCTTGATGAAGTCGGCACCGGCCTCGGGCACGATGTCGCACATCTTGATCTTCTCGTCGTCGGTCAGCAGGCAGGTCTCGATGATGACCTTCAGCACCTTGTCGCCCACAGCAGCCTTGACGGCGGCAATGTCATTGCGGACGTCGTCGTACTGCTTGTTCTTCAGCCAGCCGATGTTGATGACCATATCGACCTCGGACGCGCCGTTCTCGATGGCAGTTTTAGCCTCAAATGCCTTGCTTTTGGTGTCCATAGCGCCGAGGGGGAAGCCGACGACGCAGCAGACCGGCACGCGGCCCGCCATATACTCGACGGCCTGCTTGACGTAGCAGGTGTTGATGCAGACCGACGCGCAGTGGTTGGCGATGGCCTCATCGCAGAGGGTCCGGATCTGGGGCCAGGTTGCCTCAGGCTTGAGCAGGGTGTGGTCGACCTTGCTCAGCATTTCTTCCTTCGTGTATTTCATCGGAAATTTTCCCCTTTCTCACAATGCTTGCACAGGCGTGCCTGATGCAGGCCCAGGGCAGCGAAAACGATGGAGGTGATGCTGACCGTGGCACCGATGATGCCCAGGATCAGCCCCACCAGACGGAATGCGTGACCGCGAACTTTCTGTTTCATAGGGGATGCCTCCTTTGGGGGACGTAGTTTTTTGTGCACGAGCTGCCTGGCTCCATGGGTCAGCAGCGGGTGCTTGAGCACAAATTTTGCCACTTTAAAAATAAGCATGGTATGCTCCTTCCGGATGATGCGTTACTTCTTTTTAAAGATAAACAATTTGCTGAAAACGTAGTTGGACACGATAACGATGACCTGGCTGAACAGCTTGACGCCCATGGCCCACAGCTTGCCGTTGGCCGCGGCAAACGCGACATGCGGTCCCAGCAGGCTGACGCCCAGCCAGATGATGACCTGATCCATGACCATCGTGGCGATGCGGCAGGAGACAAACTGCCCGAACTCCGCCCAGGCCGCCTTGCCCTTGTTCGTGCTTTTGAACACGAACGTGCGATTTGTCCAATAGGCAAAGAGGATGCAGATGCAGTTGTCCAGAATATTGCCGATGCCCGCGGCAAAGTCTGTACCGAACGCCGCTTGGAAGCCCGCAAAGACGACCAGGTTCAGCAGCGTTGCGACCCCGCCGAAAAACAGGTAGGCCAGACCCTCATAGTATTTTTGGATGATGTCTTTGAGTTTTTGCATGATGTACCCGTTTTACGTTTGTAGGGGCGGGCACTGCCCGCCCGCAGGGCGTCGAGGACGCCGCCCCCTACAGGTTACTTGTACAAAAAGGGGCCTGCCTGTTACAACAGGCAGGCCCCATACGGTTGCGCAATGACTAAGAATTATTCAGCGTCCTCGCCGTTCTCGTCGAGGCAGGCTTTCATGGACAGGCTGATGCGCTTGCGGTCAAAGTCAACGGCGGTCAGCTTAACGCGGACCTCGTCACCGACCTTCAGCACGTCGGAGACCTTGTTCACGCGCTCATTGCTGATCTCGCTGATATGAACGAGACCGTCAATGCCCGGCATGATGCGGACGAAAGCGCCGAACTTGGTGATGGAGACAACGGGAGCGGTGAACTCGGTGCCGACGGGAACCTCATTCTCCAGCTTGACCCAAGGGTTGTCCTCTTCCTTCTTGTAGCCCAGGGAGACCTTCTGGTTCTCGGGATCGTAGCTCTTGACGTAGACCTCGATCTCGTCGCCGACCTTGACGACCTCGGAGGGATGCTTGATGTTGTTCCAGCTCAGCTCGCTGATGTGGCACAGGCCATCGACACCGCCCACGTCAACGAAAGCGCCGTAAGAGGTCAGGCTCTTGACAACGCCCTTATACTGCTTGCCGACCTCAACATTGGCCCAGAACTCCTCGCGCTTGGCCTTGTTGGCCTCGGCAGTGACCTTGTTGATGGAGCCGACGATCTTGCGGCCTGCGCACTCGGTAATGACCAGCTGAACGTGCTGGCCAACCAGCTTGGTGTAGTCCTCGTCACGGCGCATGGTGGCCTGAGAACGGGGAACAAAGACGCGGACGCCCTTGACGTTGACAACAACACCGCCCTTGTTGGCCTCCATGACGTCGCCTTCCATAACGGTGCCGTTCTCGGCAGCCTCGGAGACGTCCTTCATGCCCTTCTGGGCCTCAAAACGGACGCGGGACAGGGTGTCAACACCCTCCTGATCGTTGGTCTTGACAACAACCAGATCCAGCTCGTCGCCCTCTTTAACAAGGTCTTCCATCTTGGCGTTGGGGTCATGGCTCATCTCGCGCAGGGGCACAATGCCGGTGTGCTTGGAGCCGTCGACACCGACGATGCACTCCGTCGGGGAAACGCTGATGACCTTGGCTTTTACGATCTTTCCGGTGTAAACATTTGCATTGGCTTCGGTAGCTTTGAGCATCTCCTCGAAGCTCATGTCGTCACGGATCTCTTCACTCATACTGTTAAGTACCTCCTCAATTATAGACGAAGGCGTTGAAGCCCCAGCTGTCACGCCCACACGCGCCGCACCAGCAAGCCATGCAGGGTCGAGTTCATCAGCAGTCTCGACGTTGATGGCCTTGGTATGCCGCGCGGCGACCTGTAACAGCTTTTGGGTATTGGAAGAATGATGACCACCAATGACGACCATGTGATCGCATTTTTGGCTGAGGTCTTCCGCTTCCTGTTGCCTCGCCCACGTTGCATTACATATTGTATCAAAAATTCTGGCTTTTGTACACTCTTTTTTTAAAAAAGCTTTGCAATTTTCCCAACTTTCCACGCGAAATGTCGTTTGCGCGACGACGTAGATGGATTCTTGTTGCAAAAGCGTGGGGAGCAATTTTTGCAGCTCCTCCGGGTTGGCAAAAACCTGCACAGGGCCGCTTGTATGGCCGACAATTCCCTGTACTTCGGGGTGGTCGGCGTCGCCTGCAACAAGCAAAAGCGCACCGTTTTTGTCCGCTTCCATCGCGATTTTATGGATTTTTGCAACAAACGGGCAGGTGGCGTCATGATACGCCAGGCTGCGTGTGCTTATTTTATCATAGACGCTTCTGGGCACGCCATGGCTGCGGATGATGACCTCATACCCGTCGGGCACGGCGTCAATATCCGGGCAGGTCACAGCGCCCTTCGCCTCCAGGTCGGCCACGACCTGGGCATTGTGGATCAATGGGCCGAGGGTCGCAACCTTGCGTCCCTGCGCCAATAAATCATAAGTCAGCTTGACCGCGCGGTCCACACCAAAGCAGAAGCCGGCGGTTTTGGCACGGATGATCTCCATAGATAAGCTCCTTTTGTAAACTCCTTGCCTCCCTCTGCGAGGGAGGGGGCCAAGGGGAATGTCATTCCGGCAGCTGCGGCTTGTCGTCCGGTGCAGCGGGTTCCTCCGCTGCCGTTTCGGCCAGGCGCGGGGCAAAGGCGTTGTCGGCCAGCAGCTGCTCCAGCTCGTCGCGCAGGCGGTTCTTCATACGGCGCAGCTCCGCCATTTTGTGGCTCTGATCCCTGATCTGCAGGTCCGCAGCGGGGATCGGCTCGCCAAAGACGATGCGCAGCTTGCAGAAAAGGTGCAGCCTGCCGTCCTTGGTGCCGTAGATGATGCGCACAGGCAGCATGTCCGCACCCGCGGCGGCGGCGATCACAAATGCGCCGCTCTTGATCACGCCCAGCTTGCCGGTCTTTGTGCGGGTCCCCTCGGGGAAGATCATGATGCCCGTACCATTTTTGCACTCGTTCGTCAGCTTTTCGACGGTGGTGGTGTCGCCCTTGCCGCGCTCGATGGAAACAGCGCCCATGCAGCGCAGGAACCAGCCGGCCAGCGGATTTTTGAACAGCTCCTCCTTGGCCAGAATGCGCAGCCGCTTCCAGTCAAATATCGTTATAGCGATCAAGACAGGGTCAAGGTTGGCAATGTGGTTCGGTGCGATGACGTAGGCGCGTCCATCGCGGACGGCCTTCAAATTCTCGCGCCCGATGACCTCGAACCGGAACAGAATGTGGGCAAGCACCCAGACGATGGGCAGCAGAATCCAGTATAAAAGCATCGTCAGCCCCCTTAGATGTGCGCAAGAATCGTGCGCTTGAGCAGGTCAAAGCTCTCCTGCAGGCCGATGCTGCTTGTGTCCACCAGAATGGCGTCGTCGGCCTGTTTGAGCGGGGCCACGGCGCGGTGGCTGTCCTGGTAGTCGCGCTGCCGGATGTCGGCCAGCACAGTGGCAAAGTCCGCGGGCTGGCCCTTCTCGGCCAGCTCCTTGGCGCGGCGCTGGGCGCGGGCCTCGGCGCTGGCGGTCAGGAATATCTTGACCGTGGCGTTGGGCAGCACAACCGTGCCGATGTCGCGGCCATCCATCAGGATGTTCTGGCTTTCGGCCAGGCCGCGCTGGGTGTCCAGCAGGAAGCTGCGCACCGCGGGGTGTGCGGCCACGGCGGACGCAGCCATGCCGATCTCCTCGGCGCGGATGGCCGTGCTGACGTCCTCGCCGTTCAAATAAATGTGCTGCGCACCGTCGATCAGGCGGATGCCGAGCTTGACCTGCGGCAGCAGTGCGGCGACAGCGTCGGCGTCATGCGGGTCAACGCCCGCACGGACGGCGTACAGGCCGATGGAGCGGTACATGGCGCCGGTGTCAACGTAGACATAGCCGAGGTCTTTGGCGAGCGCCTTGGCGAGACTGGATTTACCGGCCCCGGACGGGCCGTCGATTGCGATGGAAATCATAGTTATCATCCCTTTAAATAGAATCGTCTTTGGCTTCTTCCTTTGGGGGAGAAGCTGCCGCCCGCAGGCGGCTGATGAGGGGAGAGCTTGCGGGGGCTGCCCGTTAGAGGGTTACCGCCGCAGAGCCGCAGGCCGGGCACGCCCGGCCCCTACCGGGTGGTTTCTCCTTCCCGTGCAGTTGCCGTAAGGTCTGCTCTCATCCGGCCCTGCGGGGCCACCTTCCCCCTCGGGGGAAGGCCGGGGTTACAGCGCCTTGGCTGCCGCCACGGCGGTTGACCAGGCGATTTGCAGGTTATACCCGCCGGTGCGGGCGTCCACGTCAAGGACCTCCCCGGCAAAGTACAGGCCCGCGCACAGCTTGCTGGCCATCGTCTTGGGGTCTACCTCGCGGACATCGACGCCGCCGGCGGTGATGACGGCGTGCTCTTTATCGCCCAGCGCGCTGACCGGCACCTGCCAGTGCTTGCACAGGTCAACGAGCGCCTGCTTCTGCTCCCGCGTGATCTGCGCGGCCTTCGTGGCGGGGGCGATGCCCCACTTTTCGACGGCGACGGGGCGCATCGAGTTGGGCAGCAGCTTTGCCAGCGCCCCCTGCGCACTGTGGCTGCCCTGCTCCGCAAAGTCGCGGGTCAGGCGGTCATAGAGCATTTTTTCATCCAATGCGGGCTTTAAGTCAAACTCACAGATATAGCGGTGCTTCGTTATATCCTCAATGTAGGTGCTGGCCGACAGGACGAGCGGCCCGGACAGGCCGAAGTGGGTGAACAGCGCCTCGCCCTGCTCGGTAAACAGCGGCTTGCCGTCGCAGAGCAGCGTCAGCGTAACGTTGCGCAGGGCCAGGCCCATCATGCGGCGGCAGGCCGGGTCGGGGCTGACCAGACTGCACAGGCTGGGCTGCGGCGGCATGATCGTATGCCCCGCCTGCCGCGCCAGCCTGTAGCCGCTGCCGTCGCTGCCGGTAGCCGGATAGCTGATGCCGCCCGTGGCGATCAGCGTGTTTTCTGCCCGCAGCGTCTCGCCGCGGTTCGTCACAGCACCCTTACAGACGCCGTCCTCGATGACCAGCTTTTTTGCGCTGCCGCGCACAAATTCCGCATCGCGTGCATAATCGCGCAGCGCGGCCAGCACGTCGGCGGCCCGGTCACTCCGGGGAAATACCCGCCGCCCGCGCTCGGTTTTGAGCGGCACGCCGAGCGACTCGAACAGCTCCATGGCCGCCGACGGCGGGAAAGCGTAAAGGCTCGAATACAAAAACCGCCCGTTATGCCGCACATAGGGCAGAAACTCCCGCACGTCGCTGTCGCTTGTGACGTTGCAGCGTCCCTTTCCGGTGATAAGCAGCTTTTGGCCCGGTCCCTTGGGGTTGTGCTCCAGCACGGTCACGGTCAGCCCGCGGGCACAGGCGGCTCCGGCTGCCATCAGGCCCGCCGCGCCGCCGCCGATGACCAGTAGATCTGTCATGCGTTCTCCCTTCGTTTGTCAGTTTTTCTCGGTCTGCCGTACAAAAGCAGCCCGGCAAATGCGTACAGGACCAGCAGCGGATGCACCGTTGCCAGGTACATCGTGCTGGTGCCGATGCCGAAGCTGGACACCTCGACAAAGGCGATCATGGCACAGCGCAGCAGCGCAATGCCGAAGATGCCGAACAGCAGCAGCCACGGCACAACGGTCTGTGCCGTGCATTTTTGACGCCGCTGCGGCAAAAGCTCCGCCAGCTGGCACAGCACGGCGCAGAGCACGCCCACCGTAAGCAAAATACTGCAGACCCGCGTCCAGCCCTGCATGACGGCAAAAACCGCCTTTTGGTACGGGCTGTAGTAGGGCGTGTCCTCCCCCGCGTTGGCGGCGCTGTTGAAGCCGCAGTGCAGGTAGCCGGACCAGGCGGCAAAGTCGCCCTCGGTGCCGATGGACCGCAGCGTCTCATAGGGCGCACAGTCCCGCAGGCCCAGCACATGCCAAAAGCCGTTCCAGGTCTCAGCCAGCGTCGAAGGGACGTAAGCCGCCGAGATCGGCTGGCTCGTCGCCACGCGCCTGCCGGTGCGGCTGGGCAGTGTGCCCGCGTCGCAGGCAGCGTTGATCTTATCGGCCACGGTCTGCCAGTAGGCGTCGGCGGTCTTAGCGTCGGCGTAGATGCCCTCAAACTGCGCGGCGCGGCGGATGGCCCAATAGAAGCTGCCCGCGCGGTAGTCGTCGAGATTTGGGTCGCGGAAATCATTCTGCAGCTGGGCGTCCTCCTCCAGCCAGTAGGCCAGCGGCTCCAATTCCGGCACAGCGTCGTACATTTTCTCGCGGGCGTCGGCGGGCACGGAGAGGTAGGGCGCGGTGCTGTCGGTGTCCACGCGCATCATCGCGCCCATGGCCGCGGCAAAGGAGCCTTCCGAAAAGTCGGACAGTGCAAACACGCCGTAGTGTGTGTAATTGAGGGTGCAGAAGGTCAGCACGCCGACGCCGAGCATGACATACGGGATGACCTGCGCGGCCAGAGCCTTCCAGCGGCGCTTGCCCGCCAGTACCACGGCCACAATGACGGTGGCCGCCGCGGCGAACGGCAGCAGGAACAGCCCGGCGTCCTCGCGGTCCAGATAGCCGCAGGCCAGACCCGCGCCCGCCGCGGCCAGCCACGGCCAGAGCGGCTTTTCCGGCGTGAACACCGCGCGCAGCGCCATGCCCGCCATGCCCGCAAAGAAGTACAGACACAGCGCCGGAAAGATGTTGTCCCGATAGACGCGCAGCGTGTAGGCCGCCCAGCTCGACGGCAGAAACGCCAGCGCCGCAAACAGACCGAGCGTCAGCACGCGGCCCTGCGCAGGGTCTTTTTTGCGCCATATCGGCGAAAATGCAAACGCCGCCAGCAGGCTTGCCCCACACCACAGCGCCGCCCCGCCGATGAGATACGGCAGGTGTAGCGCGTGCAGCAGTGCCAGCCACACCGGGAAGAACATGGCCTTGGACAGCGTCAGATAATCATACGCGCCCAGCCACTGCCCGGCTGTGATATGGTTGGCCGCGCGGAACATCAGCTCGTCGTCCAGCGGCGCACCGCCCACCCAGATGTACGCCTGCTGAAAGCCCGTCAGCGCCAGACGCAGACAGACCAGCAGGGCGCAGAGCACCCAGAAAGCGCGGCGGGACAGCCGCGGGCGAAAATGCTTCATCGGTAACTTCCTCATGCGTTATTTTTGCAGCTTCTCAATGCTTTCCACAAGATATTTCTGCTGCCTGAACGTCAGATTTAAGAGCAGCGACAGATACTTGACGATGATGGTCAGCACGGCGAACAGCCCCGCAAACCCGACGGTGATGACGAACATCGTCGTCGTCCAGCCCTCTACCGGGTGGCCGGTGGCGAAGATGACGAGGGTATAGATCAGCTCGGCCAGCGCCAACGCCATCATGCAGAGCGTGACAGTTACGCTGGCCTTGAAGCCGAAGTTCGTGTAGAGCGTCAGGCTGTCCAGCGCCAGATTGAACCGGCCCTTCTGCTTAACGGTCAGCTGGCCGTCAAATTCCAGATCGACCATCCGTAAGCCGCTGGCCGCGTAGGCCGCCTTGCGGTAGGGTAGGTGCGTGCTGGACGCATGGACGCGGTTGATGGCGCGGCGCGTCACCAGACGGAACGCATCGGTGCGCAGGCGGTAGGCGCTCTGGGAGTGGGCGTTGAACACCTTATAAAACAGGCTGCTGCCGCCGCGCACGGTGCGCGGGCAGACCGACACAATATCGCTGCCGTCCAGCGCCGCCCTGTATGCCTGCATAATAAGCGTCGGCGCGTAGCAGAGCTCGGTGGAGTCGAACTCATAGACATAGTCGCCGATGGCGGCGTCGAGGCCGGCGTTCATGGCGTCCTCGAGCCCGTGGTAGATGCTCATGTGCAAAATCGTCAGTGGGGCGTCCTGCTCCCTGCCCCAGGCGCGCAGCTGTTTGACCGTGTCGTCGGTGCAGGCGTCGTCCACGACGACCAGCTCATATTGTTTAAAGTTGGCGTCCAGCTCTGCGGCCACCGTGCGGCAGAACTCCACGGCGCGCGCGCCGTCGTTGTGCAGGTAAACGACTGCCGAAATAAAATTGTTGTCTTTAAGCATCATACATCCAATACCTCGTCCAGGTCGTATACCGTGTTGATCTTGCCGGACAGCACGCTGACGAGCTTCGGCTCATCGTTCATCACGCGGACCACCGTCGGGCGCGAGTCGTCGATCTCGCTGGCCTTTAAGATGGGCTTCATGCTGAACAGGCTGCTGTGGTAGGCAAAGCCGTATTCTTCCTTTAAATACTTGCGGGCCAGCTGGCTCATGTAGGGCCAGGCGCTTTGCGGCTTGGCCGGGCACTCATTGCAGTTGTACAGGCTGCCCGGCTTGCACACGCCGCCGCATTCCTGCTGGCACGGGAAGGTCGCGACGCTGTCATAGCTCGTCTCATGCGGGGTGAAGGTCACGCTCGTCAGGCTGTGCAGGCCGGTCCGGCCGAAGGGCATCAGGCTGAAAAACGGCCCGTCCATGACCGTGATGCCGGTGTTTTTCAGGCTTTTGTCCACGGTGCACAAAATGATCTCGCACTTTTCGTACTTAATGCCGAACGGCGGCAGGCCGAGCATGGCGTGTACGTCGTTGACACCCGCATAGGTCGCGTTGAGCAGGTAGGGCGCTTCGGCGGTGATGTCCCCCGCCTGCACGCGCCACGCGCTGCCGACCTTCTCGATGGCCGTCGGCTTGTGGCTGTACAGTACCTCAACGTTGGGCAGTGCGGCGAGCTGCTCCAGAAACCAGCGCTTGAGTATCTGCGCATCGTAGGTGTACTCGGTGGTCAGGAACGCGCCGTCGCAGAGGCCCGGGTTGAAGTAGCGCTCGGGCGCAACGTCGTCGCAGCGGATGCCTGCCGCCGCGCAGAACCGGCGGAATTCCGCCGCGTTCGTCCAGGAGAAGTGCGCACTGGTGGCGTAGACCTGGTCAAACTCGGTGTGCAGGCAGAAGCCGTAATCATTGCAGAACCGCTCAAAATAGTGCGCGGACTTGATGGCCGTGGAGTAGCTGCGCGGGTAGTGGTAGCCCATGTGGACACGGGCCTGGTTGATGTAGGTCGCGCGCATGAAGGGCGCGGGGTCGCGCTCCAGCACAAGGACGCGCTGCCCCGCCGCGCCGCATTTCTGCGCCGCGTACAGGCCGTACAGCCCCGCGCCGAGGATGATTTTATCGTAGGTCATAGAGCGTTTCCCCTTTTTACATTCCTTCGGACGATTGCCGGGTGGATATGGGATCCGCCCCGGCATTGTAGAGGTCGATGCTCGTCATCGACCCGGGCGCTTTGCGGCTGCCGCCAAGTGCCGCGGGCGAGCACTGCTCGCCCCCACATCTTTGCAAAATATAACTTACGGATTATACTTCCCGGCCAGCGCATTCAGCAGGACCTTCATCAGATTGCTGTTGCCCTTGAAGCCGCTGATCTTCGTCGGCGTCTTGCCGGTGGCAGGGTAGGCGCGGGTCACGGGGACCTCGCAGGCCTTCAGGCCCAGCTGCGTCGCGCGGATGCTTAAATACGCCAGCAGCTCATACCCGCCAAAGACATCGCGCAGCGGGCGGACATCCGGGTGGGTCAGGTACTCGCGGCTGTAGGCGCGGTAGGCGTTGGTCGTATCGGTGAACCACTGGTGCGCCCCCAGGCTGACGAGCGGCGCGTGGATGAGCCGCACGGCGGCATAGCGCACCGGCGGCGTGTTGATGGCGTGGCCGCCGCGGATAAACCGGCTGCCCTGCACGAGGTCATAGCCTTCCTGCAGTTTTGCGATAAACTCGGGCACGTCCTCGATGGAGTCCTTGTTGTTGCCATCGATGGTCAGGACGCCTTTATAATTGCGGTCCAGCGCAAAATACATGCCCATGCGCAGCTGGGCGCCCTGCCTGCCGGGGCCGGTTTTCGTCAGCAGCGTGTTGACGTGGTAGAGCGCCAGCGTCTCCCGCTTCATGCTGCCGTCGGTGGAGCCGCCGTCGCAGATGACGATGTCGCAGAGCTGGTCGATTCCCGCCTTCTGGGCGCGGCCCAGCTCGGTCAGGATGCGCGCGCCCTCGTTGATGACGGGGATCAGCAGGCAGTAGTCATGGCGGCGGCCCTCAAACTCCACAGCCGTGTAGTCGGGCACGCCGTTCAAGTTTGTGCGCTCATACTCGATCATGCGAACACCTCCGCGATATAGTCCATCGTGCGGCGGATCGTATCCACGTCTGTGTGGGCCATCTCGACGGAGACGAAGCCGCGGTAGCCGACAGCCCCCAGCAGCAGCGCCAGCTCCTTGTGCTCGGGGCGGCGCTCAATCGGGACCAGACCCGGCTCACTGATGTGGACATGGCTGACATACTGCATATCATCGATGAAGCTCTGCAAGTGCTCTCCCTGCGCCAGCACGGTGGACAGGTCCAGATTGACCGACAGCCCGGGGTTGTCCAGCCGCTTGACGAGCGCAAAGGCGTCGGCGGTGCCGTTCAGATAGTTCGTGTACATCGGCGGGTTGGCCTCCAGCGCCAGATGCACACCGTACCGCGCGGCCAGGTTGCCCGCCTGCATGAAAAACGCCTCGGCGGCGGCATCGTTGGCCCCCAGCGGGCGCATACGGTTCTTCGGGCAGCCGAACACCAGCGACGGGCAGTTCAGGCTGTGGGCAAACTGGAACGCCTGCGCCGTATAGTCCAGCAGGTGCTCGGTGTCGGCAGGGTCAAAGATATTGCCCTTCTGGCCGTACCAGATGCTTTGCAGACTGGGCACCGAGAAGCCCCAGCGGTTTTTGAGGTAGCCGCCGAACAGCAGCGCACTCGTCAGGTTTTCATACGGTGCTTCGGAGAAAATGCGGGTCGGGGCCAGCTCCAGGCCGGTGAAGCCCGCCTGCTGCATGGCCGCGTATACGGTTTCGTCATCGTCCTTCTGCCATGCAATGTTCGAGATGGCAAGCTGATAGCTCGGCATGGGTCAATCCCTCCAACTGCGCATAAAGCGCGTAATATCATCCAATTCTTGCTGTTTTGTGCAAAGGTAATCGCCGCTGCCGCCCAAAAGCGCCGCGTGGCGGCTGCGCAGGTCGTAGTCAAACGGGGGCTTGGGCAGTTCATTGTGCCAGTCCGCTTTGCCGGTCACGGCAGTGTAGACCTCGGCGGCAGAGACCGGCGGCGTACAGAGGTGCAGCAGCTTTATATCAGCGGCGCGGGCAGCCTCCATATCCGACCAGAGACGGCCTAAATTATAGAACTGGTAGCGGCTGCGGGCATCGGTGAAGGCCAGGGCGTTGAAGTCGTTGGCTGCAAAAAAGGCGCGCAGCGCTGCCGGGTCGGCGGTGCCGTTCAGCTTGTAAAAGCCGTTGTCCGCCAGCGTGTAGGCGAACTGCACCAGCACAGATTTTGCCGCCAGCTCGCTGTATTTTTCCGGCCTGAGCATGGCCGGGGTGATGGTGTGCAGGTCAAAGAGGAAGTTTTTCCTGATGCCGGCGCCGTACAGTGCGGGCAGGCGCACAATGAGCGCGTCAGGGAAGTCCTCGCGCACCCAGCGCTCCAATTGCAGACGGTTTTTGCCGTAGGCGGGCAGAGCTCCCGTGTCCTGCGCTGGGCTGTCCTCATAGACGCCGCGGCTGTCTGCCAGCACGGCAATGCTGGAAATCAGGACAAGTCTTTTGGGCGCGATTTGGCGGATATTCTCCCGCGCGGCGCGCATGACGGCAAGGTCGGCCTCCGGGTCGGCGTTGGCCAGGAACATGGCCGCCGGCACGCCCGCGTAGACACAGAGGTCCGGGCGGGTGCCGTACTGTGCGGTTATGTCACTGCTGTGGCATTCCGCGGCGAAGGTATGTTTGGCCAGCAGGTTGCCCCCCACAAACCCGGTGGAGCCGACGAGCAAGTCACAGGACATAGCAATTCCCCTTTGCACATTTATACAAGATACATTATAGCCTATTGCGGGGGAAAAAGCAACGCCCTGTGCGGAATCGCACAGGGCGTTAGCAATAAAGCCTTCCCCCCTTGGGGGAAGGTGGCCCCGCAGGGCCGGATGAGGGGCAGGTTTGCTATTATTGCCCGTTGATGGGCTGCAACGGCAAGGTCGGCCCTCATCAGTCAGCGGGCGGGGCCGCTGACAGCTTCCCCCGCGGGGGAAGCCTTTACTTCTTCAAAAACTCCTCAATAATTTTCAGCCCGACCGCCCCGGATTTTTCCGGGTGGAACTGGCAGCCGAGGACGCTGCCGTGGCTGGCGGCGGCGCAGATCTCGCGCCCGCCGTAGACGGTGTCGGCCAGGCGGTCCTCATCACGGACGGGCTTGGCCTCGTAGCTGTGGATAAAATAGCACTCCTCGCCGGGCTTGAGCGCGGCCAGCGCCGTGCCGGAAAAATCCGTGCGCCCGCCGCCGGGGTAGAGCGGATCCCAGCTGATGTGCGGCACCTTCTGCGGATGGCCGTCCACGTCCGTGTCGGGGATCTTTACCACACGGCCCGGAATAAGCCCAAGGCCCTTGTGCAGGCCGAACTCCTCCGACTCGTCAAACAGCATCTGCATTCCTAAGCAGATGCCCAGCAGCGGCGTACCGGCGGCAGCCTTCTGGCGAATCGGCTCGATCAGCCCCAGCCGTGCCAGACCGTCCATGCCGTCCTTGAACGCGCCGACGCCCGGCAGCACCAGCTTTTCCGCGGCCAGCACATCCGCCGGGTCACTGGTCAGCAGCGTTTCGGCCCCAAAGTGGGCAAACGCATGGCGGACGCTCAACAGGTTGGACAGGCCGTAGTCAATCACTGTTACCTTCATACCTGGCGCACCTCCACCCCGCCCGCGCGGATGTCATCTTTCAGCTCCGTCACGGTTTCTTTTTTGTAATGCAGCACAGCGGCACAGGCCACGGCGTCCGCGCCCGCGTTGGCGGCGTCCACAATGTCGTCGCTGCAGCCGACACCGCCGCCGCAGATGACCGGCACGTTCACAGCTTTCGTCACGGCCTCGATCAATTCAAGGTCCATACCCTGCTGTAACCCCTCGTTGTCAACGCTGGTCAGCAGAATTTCGCCCGCGCCCAGCGCCACGCCGCGCTTGGCCCACTCGACGACGTCATAGCCGGAGTGGGCGCGGCCATTGTCGTAGTAGGCTTCCCACTTGCCGGGCCAGGTGCGGCTGCGCTTGGCCTGAATCGACAGCACCATGCACTGGCTGCCGAACGCCTCGGCCACCTCGGTGATAAGCTCGGGGCGCTTGATGGCCGCCGTGTTGATGGCCGCCTTGTCCGCACCCATCGACAGGATGTGGCGCACATCCTCGACGCTGCGCAGCCCGCCGCCCACGCAGACCGGGATATAGACGTCGTCCACGGTTTTGCGCACAATATCGCTTAAATTATTGCGGTTGTACAGGCTGGCGACGATGTCGATATAGAGCAGCTCGTCTATCCCGGCCTCATAATATTCTTTGGCAAACGCATTCGGGTCGCCCAGCTTGCGCAGTCCCTCGAGCTGGATCCCCTTGACAAGGTTGGTGTCCTTGACGTCCAATCTTGCGATAAGTCGTATTTTTTTGCTCATAACTGAACCTTTCTAAAGCCTTCCCCTGTGGGGGAAGGTGGCCGCGCGAAGCAAGGCCGGCTGAGGGGCGCGTATGCCACGATTGCCCGCAAACGGGTTGCCGCGGAAAGTCCACCCCTCATCAGTCCGCTTCGCGGACAGCTTCCCCCAAGGGGGAAGCCTTTTCGCTCAAATTTCGTGGTGCGTTCCCCTCGGGTCGCCCCACAGTACCTCGCTGTCGCCCTCGTAGGGGGTGTGGCGGAGCTTCCACATATTGTCCTCCCACTTCCAGATGTGGGGGGAGCGGAAGCGGTCCGCCAGGTCCATAAAGTAGTCGCGGTCCATCCTGGGCTGCTCAAACAGCTGGCTGGCCCAGGGGAAGTGCTGGCGGTCCAGCGACAGATATTTGAAGATTTCCTTTTCAAAACGGTCCGGGTACTCGCCGTCAAACTTCTTGCAGAGCGCCTTGCCCTCGTCCAGCGTAATCTCCTCGTTGCGGATCTCCTGCGCGGCGTCGTAGGTCGTGCGGCCGATGCCGTACTTGATGTAGGTCGTGTAGTAGAAGAAGTCGTCGATCTTGTCATCGATGGAGTTGTACTTGGAGTAGGTGCCCTGGGTGCGCTCCGGCGCGGGGCGGAAGCCGCCGTGCTCGACGCTGTAGTAGTACGCGCCCTGCGGATGCCACTTCTCGTAATAGCCCAGATACCGCACCTGAATGTGGTTTTTCTCAAGGTTGGAGGTCTCGGACGGCAGGTAGATGGCCAAATCGGCCTTGTCCACTTTGTAGTCCTCCTCCAGCTGGCGCAGGCTGACACCGCCCAGATAAATGTGGTCGTAGTCGTTGACCGCAAAGAAATGCTCATCGCGCAGGGCGGAGTTGTTGTCGGCAATCGGGTTGCCGAACTCGGCCTCGTTCTCGCCGTAGAACACCAGCGGGATACCGAACTTCGCGGCCATCTTGGGTGCCAGCTGCTTCTGGCCCAGAATGAACGGCTGGAACGGGTGGAACAGGTTCTCCGTCGCAAGGCGGGTCAGCAGGCGGTGGGTCATGCCGTTGGGGGTGCACAGGTAGTTGTCAAAGCCTGCATGGATCCACGCCTGCATGTTCTCCCAGCCCCAGGGCGTGTAGATGTGCGGGGCCCAGGTGACGGTCAGCGGGTGCATACCGTACTTGTATTTCAGCAGGTGCGCGGCGTAGAAGCTGTCCTTGCCGCCGGAGCCGGGCACAAGGCAGTCATAGCTGCCGTCGTTCTTGCGGTACTGGTCGCAGAGCTCGCGCAGCTCTTTTTCGCGCAGCGCCCAGTCGATGTGACCGTTGGCCTTGTTGTGGCAGGCATGGCAGGCATCACAGACGCCGTCCTCCTGAATGACCATCGTTTTCTTGATGGAGTTGATCGTATGCTCAAACTCATAGCAGGAGTTGGGCTTCTGGTTGCTCATGACGCATTCCTTGCAGAACTGCACGTGCTTGGGCAGGCCGTAGTAGGCCTCGAGCCGGTCCTCCGGGATGTCCGGGGCGTACTTGCTGTAGTCAATGTCGATGTGACGGGGAATCTTTTCCATATTCTTTACACTCCAATCGGCTCTGTATCAAAATGAAAAGGCGCCGTCCGATAGCAATGCTATCAGACGGCGCCTTTGCCGTATGCGGGTATTATAGCACAGTTTTATGCGGGATGCAAGAGGGCATCAGGCAGATTTCGCACGGCGGAACTGTGCGCAAACCCATAGAACCAACAGCACCGGCACAGCTGATACCACTGCCGCACAGCCTGCCACCGCCGGAGCGAATGCGCCGAACCACTGACAGAACAATGTATAACCGATATCCCCTGCCGCAGTCCAGCTGCGATATCCGCTGCCAAAGGTCAGCCACAGCGCCAGTATGACACCCGCTCCCAGGCAGCCATCCGCCATACGCAGCAGCCCACCGCAAAACATACGCCACCGGTCGGCCAACAGATATTGCAATGCAATGCAGCCCATAAGCAACAGGCCGGAGAGATACATGGCAATGGCCACAGTGCCCCGGTATTGCAGTACCATACTCAGCGCCGCCGAAAACGGCGTTGCCATCGCACTCTGCCACTCCATTTGGCAGTTATACTGTAAAATGCGGTAGCCATCGTAAGTAGGCGGCTCGGGCGCAACGGTGTCCTGATAGGTTGTAATCAGGCTGCCAAAGGGGTCGGTCTCATCGTTGGTACTCCCATGCCACAGGCTGTCGGCGCGGTGCATCACGCCTGCGTACACAGCGTCAGGTGTTATGGCGTTGGCAAGCGGATCGGCAGTCGTTCCAATGGCAGCAGCGTACTGACTGCAGGTGTCCAACACAGCAGCGTGGACGGTGTCCAGATAACCGGATTTTTTCAGACAAGCGGCAAAATGTCCTTCCCGCAGGAGCGTAAAGGACAGCGCCAGACAGACCGCCAGCAGAAGCGCACAGACACTGCCTACCAGCTGAACAGCCACAGCCAGCCGAGCGGCTGCAGCCTGCTTGCCGGGGCGGCTCAAGACAGCCCCTCCAGCCGCGGACCGCTGACATACTTGCCGTAGATAAAATAACGCATATCCGTCAGGGACACCTGTCCCAGCGGGTAGCAGGTGTACAGGATAATATTTTCCTCCGGCGCATCCATGTCATAGGCGGAGGTATCGTTGGCGTTGGCTACGCGCATATCCGTGATTTCGTAGATGTAGGTGCCGTAGGCGGTGGTGACGGTAATCATTGCACCGTTCTGGGCATGCTCAAAATCGCGGAAATAGGTTGCCGTGTGGCCAGCCACCAGAATCGTGCCACCCTCACCGGGGATCTTGCCGCCGGTATAGATGCCCGCGCCCGTGTCCAGCTGGGGATCTTCGTCACCGTAGTAAATCGTGCAGTCCACCGATGTGCCGGAAATCGTGATTTCACCCAGAGCATCCCCCGCCGCGGGGTAGCCGCCGAAATCATTGATGTTGACAGTCTCGGGCTGTGCGGGCGTTTGCTCCGGGGCCGCGGTGGGCTGGGCATCAGACACCGCAGCCACCGATGCGGGCAGCGCGGTCTCAACGCCGGAGCGTGCCGCCGCACCAGCCAGCATACGGCCCGGCCCCACCAGCACGAGAAGCACTACGCAGAGTGCAGCCACACAAAAAACAAGAGAAAGAACCAGGTTCTTTCTCTTGCCGTGTGCATGCACTGCTTTGTGAGAATCAGAACTCTTCATAAGCAGCATGTTTCCTTATTTTTACTTGCCGAGACCCTGCTTGCGAACGATGCAGGCGAAACCGGCAACCAGAGCGGCAGCCAGAGCCAGAACAGCCAGAACGACCATACTCATATCAGCACCGGTCGCCTTGATGATGTTGTTGGAGGCAGCAGCAGAGGTGGCAGTGGGCAGCGTAGCAGTGCCCTTGACATTGGGGTAGCTGCTCAGATCCTTCGCCTCGATGTGGCCGCAGTGGTCGCACTTGTAGCCGCCCACAGTGCCAGTCCAGTTGTGGTAACCGCAGGCCTTGCAGGTATAGAACTGAGCGTCAACAGCGGCGGCGTCAACCGTGGTGGTAGCCGGGGCAGCGGTGGCCGGGGCTGTATCTGCAGCAGCGCTGACCTTTACGATCTCATAGGTAGAGAAGTGGGGAACCCAGAAAACGACCACGCCGTCAGCAACCTTGGATACAGAATCAATCGTTGTACGGTTTCCGGCATCATCCACAAAGACGATCTGGTAAGCTGCGCTGGTATCCATACCATAGACGGCAATATTGGCACCCGCAGACGGCTGCGTACCGGTCCAAGTAGCAGACAGTACCAGCGTATTGTCATCCTTCTTCGTCAGGGAAAGATTAGAAATCTGACTCTTCTCGATTGTCTGGACAGCAACGGCATTGGTAACGCTCCCCGTGCCGGGATATACCTTCTTGACGGTGTCCTTATCAAAAGAGCCGTCCGCGATAGCCTTGTCCGCGTGGGCATTGATAACGGTCGCAGCTGCGTTAGCGTTCTGCTTGGTTACAGGCACGGTGGGGTTGGCGGTGTAGTAATTGGCAATGCTCTTCGCAAAGGCTGCACCTTCGTTTGTAGATGCGTTCTTGGCAGTAATACTTGTGGCAGCCGTGTTAGCAGCCTCACCGGGCGTAGCTTCAGCGAAGGCGGGCACGGCGCACAGGGCAGCCAGCGCTACTGCGCAAACCATAGAAAGAAACTTTTTCATTTCGGGTAGGACTCCTCTCATAATTTAAATGGCTGCATTCACAAGCCATATAGTCTAATGAGAGTATACCCCCCCCCCGGTTACTTTTGTCAATGGACATTTTCACCAATTATTCACTTTTATTCTGCCATAACAGCAAAGCTTTAGACTGCCGCCAGCAGCAGTATCGGCGGGGCAGCCATTACCAATCCCAAAAGGCTGCGATACCACCCACGGGCAGCCAGCGGCTGCGGCTTTACGCAGAGCACCGCCAGCACAAACACCAGAGGCAACACGCCCGGCATGCTGATGCTGAAAAATGCCTGTACTGCATACCCAAGGATTGCTGCGGCAAGCCCCGGCGCTGTCCGCAGTCCGCGGCGGACATGTAATCCCAGAAAGGCCAGCCAGGAAGTCAGCCCAACTACCCCTCCACAGATCAGGTGCTGCAGATACTCGTTATGTGCCGAGTCAAAAACATCACCGTTGAGCAGCATCATATATTTGACAGAGTAGTCATCTATGTTCAGCCGTGCATTGGCAGCATCGCCGCCTAATCCAAAGAGCATCTGTAACGGTGTCAAATCATCCTTCCATACCGTCCAAAGCCGCTTCCATGCAAAGCCCCGGTTGGAGCCCCACTGGTCATCAAAGAACAACAGCCTTGTCAACGGCTGCGGCAGCACCACGGTAAAATTGGCAAGCAGCACCAAAACAGCGGCCAGCACCACGGCCGCGACAGCCAGCACGCGCACAGCACGCCAGCTGTTTACCTTAGGCCGTCGGCGCAGCAGACCGCCAGCGACAAAGCACACCGCAGCCAGTATAAGCGCCACCATCGGCTGTGTAACAAATTTCGACACGGTACGCCACTCTGCGCGGGCAGGCAGCAAGCGAGCCAGCAAACCCATTGTTCCTGAGCAAAGTGCCCAGACAGCCGCAGCATAGGCTAGCCGGGAAAGCCGCCCGGCTGTAATGCGCCGCGCCATGCAAAGCACCGCCACCGCACTTACAGCCCCCAGCCAGGCCGCATCACTGCCTGCAACCACAAGGCCTGCCCCCAGGCAAACCGATGCCGCGCCCCATAGCCGTGCCGAATCGCTGTCTGGTGTCACAAAAAGCTCCCACACGGCAATAGGCAGGCAAAGGTCAAGAAACGCCCCATAAAAATTGATGTTGCCCACTGTACCGAGGAACAGCTCCCCGCTTTCAGGCAAAAAGCTGTAATAGGCATCCAACGGGTCAACCATAAAGAAGTTCATCCCGCACAGCAGCGTAACAGCGCATCCTGCTCCTGCCAACAGCCGTCCGAACCATGCAGCCGGAATCCCGCCGCCTGTCAGCTGTACTGCAAAGTACAGCACCGTACAGGCCAACAGCATGATAAGGCCGTTGTAGCGCCCCTGCAATCCCCACAAAGCCACGGCAGGATTCTCCGCAAAAAGCCATGCTACTGTGTAGCTTAAGCAGAGCAGCAACAGCGGCAGACCGGCAATTTGCGCCTGCTTTACCGGATGCTCATTCCTGCGCAGGCTTTTTTGCAGGCAGCAAAGCAGCAAAGCACATCCAATCCCTGCCAGCCACAGCAGTAGATGAAATTTAGCACCCACCAGCCCAACATAACCATTGGGCATATAAAGCGGCGGCAGCAGCAGCGCTGCCAGTGTCAGTACATTTCCGGCGGTAGCCATTGTGGGGCATTGCAGCGGTTGTTTTGGCAAACGCATGGCCTCTACGATCCTTTCCACTAATCATGCCTGCTCGATACGCGCCCCGTCAATAAAGACTGCCTTCACCTCGGTCATGACCTCGAAGGGGCAGCCGTTCGTGATGACGACGTCCGCGTCCTTGCCCACCTCCAGCGAGCCGACGCGGTCGGCCACGCCGATGTGCTCCGCCGGGTTGATGGTGATGGCCTTCAGCGCGTCGAACGGATCCATGCCGGCCTTGACCGCCATGCCTGCGCAGAGCGGCAGATACTGCTGCGGAATGACCGAGTTGTCGGTGATGATGGACACGTGGCAGCCCGCATTGGCCAGCACGCCGGGGGTTTTCCAGGATTTGTTCTGCAGCTCAAACTTGCTGGCAAACGTCAGGCTCGGGCCGACAGCCATCGGCACGTCCTTTTCTTTTGCCAGCTCGTCCGCAATGAGATGCCCCTCGGTCACGTGCTCCAGCGTCAGGCGCAGGTCGAACTCCCGCGCAATGCGCAGCGCCGTAAAGATGTCGTTGGCCTGGTGGGCGTGGGCCTTTAAGGGGATCTCCCGCGCCAGCACCGGCAGCAGGGCCTCGAGCTTCTGGTTGTAGGCGGGCATTTTGGTCACGTCACCGTTGGCCGCCTGCTTGCGCGCGCCGTAGTCCCGCGCCTGCATCAGTGCACCGCGCAGGAATGCCGCCGTGGACATGCGGGTGGAGTCGCACTTGTCACGGTAGCAGTGCTTGGGATTCTCGCCAAAGGCGCACTTCATAGCGACGGGGTCGCGGACGATCATGTTGTCCACGCGCTCACCGACGGTTTTCATCGCCAGGAAGGTACCGCCCAGCACGTTGGCGCTGCCCGGGCCGGTGCAGACGCAGGTCACACCCGCCTTACGCGCGTCGGCCAGCGAGGGGTCGCGCGGGTTGATGCCGTCGATGGCGCGCAGCTGCGGCGTCCAGATGTCGTTCATCTCGTTGTAGTCGCAGCCCTCGTACCCGATGCCGTAGCCGTCGAGGCCGATATGGGTGTGCGCGTCCACAAAGCCGGGGAATACATCAAGGCCGTCGGCGTCGAAAACCACAGCGTCCGCCGGGGCGGTCAAATCGGTTCCGATGGCGGCAATTTTGCCGTCGGCCAGCAGAATGTCAGCCTTGCAGGCGTCGCGGTGAACAGCGTCATGGACGAGGCCGCCGCGGATGAGGGTGGTGGGCATTTTCATTTCCTCCTACATAAAATGGGATGGTTGTCCCATCCCATTTTGCTTTTTATTGAAAGTTCTCTGCCGCGGGCATTTCCGCCGCGTTGTAAAGGAACAATACCAAATCCGGTTTTGTTTCCTCAATGTACGAGGCAATCGTCTGCGGGAACGCGCGCTTGTCAATCGTGTCCAACTCCGCACACGCCTGCGCCAGATACGGCGTAAACGCACAGGCAAAGCTATCCCGCACCAGCAGCACCCGCTTGTCATTCGGCGGCTGGTGATTCACGATATGGCAAAGGCCATAATCGCCGCCAATGTAGCCCGCGTAGGGGTTGTCAGTGTACAGGTCTTTCTTTTCGAACATTTCGGGCACAAGCAGCGTGTTGACATAGTCGCCGCTGCGGTCTATGCCCTTATCCGGGACTGTCAGCGTAAAATCTGCGGCGTAGTTTGGTGTGATGACCGAGAAATCATCCAACCCAGCGTACACCGTGCCGACGCGCTTGCCCTGACTGCCCAAAAAACAATTCGGATAGGTGGTCACTGTGTAGTTGTTCAGATCGGTGATGGCGTCGTCAAACACAAAGCCATACTCGCTCTTAAGGATTTGCGCCACCTGTCCCCAGCACCAGAACGCACCTTCCGGTGTCCAATGGTGGTCGGTCTTAAAGAAGAAGTTGTATTGGTTTATACCATTCTCGTGGATGACCTGCCGCAGGTCTGTACAGTGCACCTGTCCACCCAACTGCGCCAGAAAGGCATCCGCCATCGGGTTATAATTATCCTGCACACCGGTGGGCAGCTCCGGGTCATATTTACTGATTTTCTGCGGTGTCAGCACAAAGTACAGCTCTGCGCCGTTCTCCTTGCAGGTTTCCTGCAGTGACAGAAGTGACCGAGCACTCTCCGTCACATCCGCTGGTTCACAGACAAAGGTGAGATAGCCGTTTTTCAGCTTGACGACCTCGTCACCCTCGGCAGTGTCCTCAATCACATTTTTGCCCAATGTCATCTGAAAAAACGTGTTCAGATTGATCATTCCGTGATAAAACGGCACACTTTCCTGCGCTGTCGTCTCCACCGTGTCCGTCGTCAGGGCTGCGGCATCGGCGGCCTGCACTGCGAGGTTTTTCCAGGTCCGTACACTTCCGCTGCCCAACACAGCCATCATCAGCAGCATCGGCAGGGCCTTCCATCGTTTTTGCTTCATGTCTGCACCCCCCTTAAAAATCAAAGTAAATGAACGGATTGTATCCGCCCTTTACAATAAAGGAGAGCGCAACCAGAAACACTGCCGCGCACCAGACCGGGCGCAGTCTCTCTATCCATGCCCCACGTCTGCCTGCTTGAGCACGCAGCCAGACCGCAATGGGCAGGGCAGCGGCCATACCGATGAGCAGAAACATTTTATATTCTGCAAAATAGTAAACTGCCTTCTCGTCCAGCAAACCCGTAGTGTGGATATTGAACATTGCCAGCAGATATTTAAGCGCACCTGTGACATTCTCTGACCGGAACACCACATTGCCCGCGATGAAGAAGAACACCGTATAAATCCAGCCAAGCCAGCTTTTCTGCCCGGACAAATTCAAAATGCGCTCCACACACAGAAGCACGAAGTACATCATGCCCCAGACAATGTACGTCCATTTGGCGCCATGCCAGATGCCGGTCAGCAGCCAAACAATAAAAATGTTGAAGTAGAGCCGCCGTTTTGCAGTCACACGGCTGCCGCCCAGCGGAATGTAGACATAGTCGCGGAACCAACTGCCCAGCGAGATATGCCACCGCCGCCACAGCTCCGTGATAGAACGGCTGATGAAGGGATAGTTAAAGTTTTCCAGAAAGTGAAAACCGAACATCTGCCCCAGACCGATGGCCATATCCGAATACCCTGAAAAATCAAAGTACAGCTGCAAAGAGTATCCGACAGCCCCGATCCATGCCATGGAGAACGACAAATTTCCCACAGAGGAAAACGCCGCGTCCGCCACATAGGCCAAGTTGTTGGAGAGAATGACTTTTTTGCCAAGTCCTATAGCGAAGCGATACCCTCCCCTATTCCAGTTTTGCAGACTTTCCTGTCGGTTATGAATCTGGTCTGCAAAATCAGAATAGCGGACGATGGGGCCGGCAATCAATTGCGGGAAGAAAGCAATGTACAGCATGACATCCCACAGGCTTTTCTGTGCCGCTTCCCCGCGGTACACATCGACCACATAGGAAATCGCCTGAAACGTAAAGAAGGAAATGCCGATTGGCAGTGCAATTTGTGGAACAGGAAGCCGCACAAACGGCAGGCGGTTCAAGTTTTCCGTAAAGAATCCGAGATATTTAAATACGAAGAGCACAGTCAGATCCACACTGACCGCTACAAGCAGGAAACCCTTCCGGGCACTTTTTGCCGACGCCTCGATTTTACAGGCAAAGAGCCAGCTTGACACGATGACCAGCAGCATGACCAACACAAAGCGTGGTTCACCCCACGCATAAAACAGCAGACTGGCCCCTGTCAGAAAGAGGTTTCTGGCCGCCGTGCAGCGTTTTGGGATCAGATAGTAAAGTAAGGCCACTACCGGTAAAAACGCAAACAAAAACGTGGCACTGGAAAAGAGCATTCGGTGGGTCTCCTTACTTACACGTTAAAATCCAAGCACGTCCTTACCGCGGTGTACGGCCTTACCTTGCCGTCCGCCACGGCGACGTGGGCGGGGTGGGTGGAGTAGCCTTTGAGCGCGGCGGCGTCGGTGAAGGTCGTGTCCAGCATCAGGTCAGCGTTGGCAGAGCTGGACAGGGCGTCGGTGTAGACGCGGACATCCAAAAGGCCGGGGATCTTACCGGCCAGACCCTCCAGCCCTTCCTTGATGCCGGCCTTGACGGCGGCCTTTTCGGCGTCGGGCATCTCCTTTAATTTCCACAAAATAACATGACGTACCATTACTTGTTTTCCTCCCAGATGGGGTGCTTGAGCTGCCACTCGCCGTACTCGTTTTTCTCGAACAGGTCGCGGTTGTAGAACTTGTCCAGAATGGCCCAGAACTCGGTCTCGGTGTAGCCGCAGAACTCGCAGAAGTCACGCACGCAGAGCGGGTCGAGCTTGCCGTCGCGCTCCTTGATGATGGGGATAGCCTCCTCGCGGGTCATCATGCCGTAGCGGATGTAGCGGGCCGTGTAGTCGGTGGCGGCGGCGTGGCCGAACTTGGGATACTTGAGCCAGCTGTGCACCAGATAGGCGCGGGAGTCGATCTGGTCAAAGTTCTCGGCGTGGTGGGTGCGGTCCCACTCGTGGGTCAGGTCGTGGAAGCCGTGGGCCTTGGCGATCTGGTAGTTCTTGTAGCTGTTCCAGGGCACAAAGTAGCTCATGTAGAACGGGTCGAGCTTGGCGCGCTCCTCGGCGCTGGGGGCCAGCGTCAGAGAGAGGTCTTTCTCGGTCACGCCGTCGCCCAGCAGTTCCTCCATCGGCATACCGACGGCGACACCGTTCTCGATCTGGCCCATGGCGGAGTAGGTCTCCTTATCGGCGTTGCCGCCGTACTCAAAGCTGACGTTCTCGCCGTAGCAGAGCATCGGGGTGTTGAACTTGGCGGCCATGTGCAGCGGGAAGGTGTAGATCAGGCGGTCCACGTACCAGGTCGGCTTGCCGTACTTCTCAAAGAATTTGCGCATCAGCGTCTTTTGCACCTTGATGTTGGGCTTGCAGGAGATGATCGTGCAGCCGAACTCCTCGCTGATGTTCTTGAGGTTGTGGATGCCCGCCTGCGTCATGGGGAAGTTATCCTCGACGCTGAACAGGATGGGGTTCATGTGCATGACCTCTTTCAGCATCCAGACCTGGAAGTGGCTGTCCTTGCCGCCGGAGACGGCGACGGCGCAGTCATAGCCGCCGGGGCCGTTCATGCCGCGGTACTTGTCGCAGTAGGCCTCGAACTCCTTGAAGCGGGCATCCCAGTCCACATTTTTGCGGCTCTCGTAGTGGCGGCAGGCGCTGCACACGCCCTCCGCGTCGAAGGTGATCCCGGGCCGGGTGTCGGGCATCGTACATTTTTTGCAGTAACGCATAAGAACACTCCTTATATTTATATATTATATTTCGTTGTTGTACCGTAGGGGTCGATGCTTGCATCCGCCCCTACAAATACGGCAGGGCTTGTGTTGTCGCTTTTTTCACTTCGCCGCCGCATGCACGGCGTCCGCGCCGGCGAAGTCATAGATGACGAACCGTCCGTCGTTGTAGACCTCGGTGCATTCGCCGTTCTGTACAAGGCCCGCGCTCTCCGCCGAGCCGTCGGTCTCGGTGTCGATGAGCAGGAACGGGTGCTGCGGGTCGGTGGTCAGGTGGTCCTTGCGCTGCAGCCAGTTGGGGACGTAGTCCTCATCCAGCGATTGCAGCGTCCAGACGTCCAATTTTCCGTTCGTCAGCTCCGTCATGGCGTTGCCGTTCCAGAACGTGGCGTAGCCTTCGGTGTAGCCGTTGTCCACCAGCCAGTCGGCGGCGGCGTCCAGCCCCTTGTGGGCGAGATACGGGTTTTCGATCTCCTGCCGGACGGTGTTGACGGCGCAGACCGTGAAGCAGCCTGCCAGCACCACACCCAGCAGCTGCCGCGCGCCGGGCAGGCGGAAGTCCTCGGTTTTCAGCTCCACCGCCATGACCGCAATGGCCACCGGCATGTTCATGAGCCAGAAGTAGAGGTAATACTCGTGGAAGTAGGCGTAGGAGATGCCGCAGACCGCCAGCATGGCGACGAGCAGCAACACAAGCAGCTGATCGTTCGTCTCCAGTTTTTTCAGCCGCAGCAGCAGCCGCACGATGCAGAAGAACATCCACCCGCCCAGCAGCAGACCGATGCCCGCCGCAATGCCGCCGAAGTGGAAGATGCCGGAGCCGTTCTGGTAGCCGAACTCATGGAAGAAGTCCATCAGGATGCGGTCCAGCGTGAACCAGTTCTCGTCGCGGTCCCAGACGATGAAGCTGTAGGACTTGAAATCATACAGCCGCGACATGACGCTGTTGCTGATGAAATACCCCGCCGCGCCGGCCACCGCCGTGACAAGTGACGCCGCAAACAGCCGCACCTGACGGCGGCAGTGCTGCAGGGCCGTTTTCCAGTCGGACGTGCCGCTGTCGTGCAGTGCAAGCACCAGCAGGATCGCCGCGGCAATGCAGAGCGGCGCGTGGAACACCATAAGCTGCTTGACGCCGTTCATGCCCGCGATGGCCGTGGCGATGCAGGCCGCGAGCCACTGCAGTGCGCAGTGCTTTTTGCCGGCGTCGAGGCTGCGCAGCACCAGCGCCAGCACAAGCATATAAAAGAAGGTATAGACGAGGTAGTACCCGCCGTAGATGGCGTAGACCAGATAGTGCTGGCCGAACGGCCACAGCAGCGTGCCCACCATCCAGAGGCCGGGCCGCCCGAGCCTGGCGCATTTGACAAAGAACAGCATACACGCCGCGTACAGTGCCAGCGTAACGGCCATGCCGAACGCGCGCGCCAGATGCCAGTCATCCGGGAAAAGCAGCAGCCCCAGCCGGTAGAACCATTGCAGATTGACGACCTTCAATTCCGTGGAATAGAACCAGTTGTGGCTGATGATGCTGCCCTCTTTGTTGAGCAGGTCGGAGAGGATCATCTCCGACGCGAGGTCGGAATCGACGATCCATTTGCCGGGCACAAGCTGGTACCACAGGTCAAACAGATACGCCGCCGCCATCCAGAGCCACGGCAGCGCCTGCCAGAGCCTGTGCAAAGCCCCGCCCTTTGTTTGTTGTTTCATTCGGTTTCTCCTGATTCAGGTTTCTAGCTATTTAAACTATACCGCATTTGGGCGCAAAGCGCAAGGCATGCAGGGCAAAAAAGCGCCTTGACGCTGTGCGGCATTCATGCTATAGTGGGGTAACGACCCATTTTTCCGCGGGGCTGTGCGGGCTTTTCCAGCAATCGGAGGGCCCGCTGCTTTTATATTTGCTTATCGGAGGGCGGCCATGCAGCAGCTACGCAGCGCCATACACAATGCCATTGCCAGATTTTTGAAAAATCAACCCCCGGCGCGCATCATTGCCGTGGGCTTTGCGCTGCTGATTTTGCTGGGCGCGGCGCTGCTGATGCTGCCGTTTGCCGTACACCCCGGCGCACACGTCGGCCCGCTGGACGCGCTGTTTACCGCAACGAGCGCCGTCTGTGTGACCGGGCTGGTCGTGGTGGACACCGGCGACACGTTCAGCCTGTTCGGGCAGGCTGTCATTGCGATTTTGATACAGATCGGCGGTCTGGGCGTCGCGTCCATCGGCATGGGGCTGGCGCTGGTCGCCGGGCGGCGCATCAGCTTAAAGGGCCGCTCCCTCGTGCGGGAAGCGCTGAACGTCGAGAGCTTGGAGGGCATGGTGCGCCTTGTGCGGGCCATCCTGCTGATGACCCTGATCTGCGAGGTCGCCGGTGCGGCGCTCTGCTTCCCCTCGTTTGCCCGCGATCACATGCCGCTGCAGGCGGTGTGGCTGAGCATTTTCCACTCGATTGCCGCCTTCAACAACGCGGGCTTTGACGCACTGGGCGGCGGGCAGAGCCTGATCCCCTATCGGAACGATCTGCTGCTGAACCTCGTCACCGATGCGCTCGTCATTGTGGGCGGCATCGGCTTCATGGTCATTCTGGACGTGGGGCGCTGCCGCGGGCAGTTCCGCAGAATGACGTTCCACACCAAGGTCGTGCTCTCCACCACAGCGGTGCTGCTGGTGGGCGGCGCGGTGCTTTTGCAGCTGACCGACCACATGGGCTGGCTGGCGGCGCTTTTCCAGAGCATGACGGCCCGCACAGCGGGCTTTTCCAGCGTGGATTTAGGCAGCATGAGCAACGCGGGTCTGCTGGTCATCATGATCTTAATGTTCATCGGCGCATCGCCGGGCTCGACGGGCGGCGGCATCAAGACCACAACGTTTTTTGTGCTGATGCAGCAGGTGCGGTCCATCTTCTCCAAGCGGCGGCTCGGCGCGTTCCACCGGCGTCTGCCGGACGGCTCGCTGTCCAAGGCCGCGACCATCATGCTGATGGGGCTGATGGTCGTGGGCTGCGGCACGTTTGCGCTCTGCGTGCTGGAGCCGCAGCTCGATTTTGGCCGCCTGCTGTTTGAGCAGATCTCGGCCTACAGCACGGCGGGGCTTTCCACCGGCATCACGGCGGAGTTATGCCCTGCCAGCCGGGTGGTTCTGATCCTGACAATGTTCATTGGCCGCGTGGGCGCGGTGACGCTGCTCTCCCTCTGGGTGGAGCGCCCCGAGCCCACCGCCCGCTATACCGAAGAAGCCATTACGATTGGGTAAATGCGAAGCCGCAAGGCAACCACCGTAGGGGCGGATTCCATATCCGCCCGTGCCCGCCTGCCACAGGCACGGCTCCGCGGGCGCATATAGAATGCGCCCCTACATACTCTGCCGCCCGGCGCGGCGCAGAAAGGGTACACGTATGTTTGACAAAAAGAAAAATGCCGCCGAGAGCTACGGCGTAATCGGGTTAGGCCGGTTCGGCACGGCGCTGGTCAAGACGCTGGCCGCCGCCGGCAAGGAGGTCATTGCCGTTGACAAGGACGAGGCAAAGGTCAAGGCCGTGCGCGGCTACACCGACTATGCGTTTGTCATCGACGAGCTGAACGAGACCTCTTTGAAGGAGACCGGCATGCAGAACTGCGGCACGGTCACGATCTGCATCGGTGAACAGATCGACATCAGCATTCTGACAACGATGCTCGTCACTAAGCTGGGCGTGCCGCACGTCATCTCCAAGGCCGCCAGTGAGGTGCACGGCGAAGTGCTCAAGCGTCTCGGGGCCGAGGTCGTCTACCCGGAAGCCGACATGGCCGTGCGCATCGGCAAGCGGCTGATCTCGGGCAATCTGCTGGACTACATCGCCCTCGGCGACGGTGTCGAGGTGCGGCGCATCACGGTGGGCGGCAGGATGCTGGGCAAGAGTGTGCGGACGCTGGATCTGCGCAAGGCCTACGGCATCAACATCATCGCCGTCGAGCACGGCCAGCAGACGAACGTGGAGTTCTCCGCCGATTATACCTTTAAAGAGGGGGATACCGTCGCGGTCATCGGCAAGGTCGGGAAGATCGATAAGTTTGAGAGGGAAATGTAATTTCAGGCAGATGCCGGGTTCCGGGTGGCCCCTGCTTTAAATCACTGCCCTGTAGGGGCCGGGCATGCCCGGCCCGCGACTTTGCTATGCTGCCCGTCAACGGGCTGAACCCTTCCGGGCTTTGCCCGCGCAAAAAAAGGCCCCCTTGTCAAAGGGTGACTCCCCACAGTGTGGGGAGATGTCGCGGAGCGACAGAGGGGCCCGGGCCCGAAGGGCTGGCCGCGTCAGCGGACTGGGGGATTCCGACAGGCCTTGCCTGATTGCCCGTTACACCCGCAGACGGCCAGGAATCCCTCCGCCTCGCTTGCGCTCGGCACCTCCCTTTGACAAGGGAGGCTTTCTTCGCGGGGCGTCGGGGACGCCGCCTACATTCCTCGTTAAAAAACTAACCGCACAAATTTTGCGCTTTTCAGCTTGCAAATCTGCCCCTTATGTCGTACAATATAGACTAACAAAATACGGCAAAAACAGGAGGAATTCCAAATGGAACACAGCAATCCGATCCTGATGGGCAACGACAGCCCGCAGAAATTCATCACCATCGGCGAGGTGATGCTGCGTCTGACCCCGCCGAACTATGAGAAGATCCGCATGGCCTCCTCCTTTGAGGCCAGCTACGGCGGCAGCGAGGCCAACATTGCGCTGGCGCTGGCGAATCTCGGCGTGGATTCCACCTTCTTCAGCGTCGTGCCCAACAACTCTCTGGGCAAAAGCGCTGTGCGCTGGCTGCGCTGCAACGACGTACACTGCACGCCGATGATCCTCTCCACCAAAGAGGAGACCCCCAGCCACCGTTTGGGCACCTACTATCTGGAGACCGGCTACGGCATCCGCCCCAGCAAGGTCATTTATGACCGTATGCACAGCGCCCTGACCGAGTACGACCTGACGAAGGTCGATCTGGACGAGCTGTTCGACGGCTTTGACTGGCTGCACCTGTCCGGCATCACCCCGGCACTGAACAAAAATTGTGCGGATTTCATCCTGCGCTGCCTGCGCACCGCCAAGGAAAAGGGCCTGACCGTCAGCTTTGACGGCAACTTCCGCTCCACGCTCTGGAGCTGGGAGGAGGCCCGCGACTACTGCACCCAGTGCCTGCCCTATGTCGATGTGCTGTTCGGCATTGAGCCGTATCACCTGTGGAAGGACGACGAGGATCATTCCAAAGGCGACTGGAAGGACGGCGTGCCCCTGCAGCCCAGCTATGAGCAGGAGGACGAGATCTTCCAGCATTTCATTGACCGCTACCCGAATTTGAAGTGCATTGCCCGCCATGTGCGCTACGTCCACTCCGGCAGCGAGAACAGCCTGAAGGCATTCATGTGGTACGAGGGGCACACCTTCGAGTCCAAGCTCTACACCTTCAACATTCTGGACCGCGTCGGCGGCGGCGACGCTTTTGCCAGCGGCCTGATCTACGCGATGATGCACGACTACAAGCCGATGGACATGGTCAACTTTGCTGTGGCGTCCAGCGCCATCAAGCACACCATCCACGGCGACGCCAACATTACCGACGACGTCGAGAGCATCCGCAACCTGATGAACATGAATTACGATATTAAGCGGTAATACATAACGTAAAACGCCATCCCGGTTGTGGGATGGCGTTTTACGTTATGTAGTTGTAGGGGCGGAGGGAGAGAACCTTGCCATAGCCCGAAATATTTCGGGCAACCGTACAGTTCTCTCCCCCACCGCCTGCGGGCGGAGCCCCCTCGCAGAGGGCCCGGGTCGATGACGAGCATCGACCCCTACGGCGTAGGGGCGCATTCCATATGCGCCCGTGTAGCGCGGGCGTCATTGCTCCGTTTTTCCGTTCACCTCCGCGTTAATCCCGGCCCCAATGAACAGAAGATTGATGATCACATACAGCCACAAAATAATCAGAATGACCGCCGTCAGCGAGCCGTAGATATACGACAGACGCCAGAAATGCAGGATGTAAAACGAGAACACACGGGAGAAGATCAGCCACCCCGCCGTTGCAAAGATCGTGCCCGGCAGCTGGCTGCGCGGCGTGCGCCGCCCACCGGGGACGTAGGTGTAAATCAGCAAAAGCAGCCCGAACAGCAGCGGGACCGAGACGATCCGACCAATGCTGGCCACCCGCTGCAGCGGGGCCACAATGGCCGCGTAATGGCGAAAAAACGGCAATGTATCGGCAAAGCGCGCAAACAGGGAGTGCATGCCCTGTAGCGCCAGCATGACCAAAAGCAGCAGCTCAAACACGAAGGTGTAGCCAATCGCCAGCAGGCGGTTCAAAAACGTCCGGTGTGAGCCGGGCGTCAGCCTTTGCAGGCCGATCTGCAGTGCGTTCATACCGCCCGACGCCGAGACGATGGTCGTCAGCACAGCCAGCGACGCCACAAACTGTGCAGACTGGCCGCTTAAATTTTGCAAAAGGCCGAGGATGGCAGTCTGTATCTCGGGGATCTGCGGCAGGAAGTCCGCCAGCAGCTCGGCGACGCCTTCTACCGAGAAGCCGGGCACCAGGTTGACAAGCATCAACACCCACATCAGCAGCGGGAAGGACGCCGTCAGCAGAAACAGCGTGGCGGACCCGGCGTAGACCGCCATGTCCAGCGCCAGGTAGCGGCGCAGTACGGCGGCGATGATCTGTACCCAACGGGGCGGTTTTTGTTTCATGGCGGCTCCTTGTGGGGGGATGTGTATGGCGGCGTGGTTGCGGCAAAGCTCCCGGGTCGATGACGAGCATCGACCCCTACATTATAGTATAAATGCCCCGCGTGCGCAACCTTTGCCCCGACACAGAGCATCGCGCCCGGCGCAAAGTGGCCGTCACCTGGCGGGAGCTTGGCGGCCAATAAGGCCATACACAAAAAATTTACAGGCACAGCCGCCCAAAGCGGTTAAAAATATATCAAAAACACTTGCGCATTTTCGGTTTTATGCGTATAATAAGGATAAACCCCTTGGGGCGCGGTGCGCCCCGCCAAAAATGTGAAACATACCGAGAGGAGCTTTTACTATGGGTTTGGGTAAAAAGACCATTGACGATGAGAACTACGCCGGCAAGCGCGTACTGGTTCGCTGCGACTTCAACGTCCCGATGAAGGACGGCGTTATCACCAACGATAACCGCATCAACGCCGCACTGCCGACCATCAAGAAGCTGATTGCCGACGGCGCTAAGGTCATCCTGTGCAGCCATCTGGGCAAGCCGAAGAACGGCCCCGAGGCCAAGTTCAGCCTGGCCCCCGTTGCTGTCCGCCTGAGCGAGAAGCTGGGCCAGCCTGTTACCTTTGCGGACGATGACAATGTCGTCGGCGAGAACGCCAAGGCTGCTGTTGCCACCATGGGCAACGGCGAGGTCGTTCTGCTGCAGAACACCCGTTTCCGCAAGGAGGAGACCAAGAACGAGCCCGCTTTCAGCGAGGAGCTGGCCAGCCTGGCCGACGCTTACGTTGACGACGCCTTCGGCTCCTGCCACCGCGCTCACTGCTCCACCGCCGGTGTGACCGACTATGTTAAGGATACCGCTGTCGGCTACCTGATGGAGAAGGAGATCAAGTATCTCGGCAACGCCGTGAACGATCCCGAGCGTCCCTTCACCGCTATTCTGGGCGGCGCCAAGGTTGCGGACAAGCTGAACGTCATCTCCAACCTGCTGGAGAAGGTCGACACGCTGATCATCGGCGGCGGCATGGCCTACACCTTCCTGAAGGCCCAGGGCTACGAGATCGGCAAGAGCCTGTGCGACGACAGCAAGCTCGACTACTGCAAGGACATGATGGCCAAGGCCAAGGAGAAGGGCGTTAAGCTGCTGCTGCCCGTCGATGCCGCCTGCATCAAGGACTTCCCCGATCCCATCGACGCTCCCGTCGATACCGTGATCGTTCCCGTCACCGCGATCCCGGCTGACAAGGAGGGCTGCGACATCGGCCCCGAGTCCATGAAGCTGTTTGCTGACGCCGTCAAGGCCAGCAAGACCGTTGTCTGGAACGGCCCCATGGGCGTGTTTGAGAACCCGACCCTGGCTGCCGGCACCCTGGCTGTTGCCAAGGCTATGGCCGAGAGCGACGCTACCACCGTTATCGGCGGCGGCGACTCCGCTGCAGCTGTCCAGCAGATGGGCCTGGGCGACAAGATGACCCACATCTCCACCGGCGGCGGCGCTTCTCTCGAGTACCTCGAGGGCAAGGAGCTGCCCGGCATCGCCGTCATCCAGAAGGCATAATTTGTAAGGATACCCGCAGGAGCGCGGCGGCAGAGCCGCCGCGCTTTTTATGTAAAGGCGTCCCCCTCGAAGGGAAGCTGTCGCCGCAAGCGACTGATGAGGGTCGAGTTGCCATATTAGCCCGTTGACGGGTCATATCCGCACACCCGCCCCTCATCCGTCGCTTCGCACCACCTTCCCCCGCGGAGGAAGGCTTATTATGGAAGGAGTAATCACCATGGATAAACAGAATCGTAAAGCTATCATCGCCGGCAACTGGAAAATGAACAAGACCGCTACCGAGGCCAAGGCCCTCATCAGCGAGCTGATCCCCGCTGTCAAGGACGCCGGCTGCGAGGTCGTCATCTGCGTTCCCTTCACCGATCTCGTCACCGCTGTCGAGATGACCAAGGGCACCAACATCCACGTCGGCGCCGAGAACGTCCACTTTGAGAAGTCCGGTGCCTTCACCGGCGAGATCAGCGCCGACATGCTGACAGACCTCGGCGTTGAGTACGTCGTCATCGGCCACAGCGAGCGCCGCCAGTACTTTGCCGAGACCAACGAGACCGTCAACAAGCGCACCAAGGCTGCTCTGGCCGGCGGCCTGAAGCCCATCATCTGCGTCGGCGAGAGCCTCGACCAGCGTGAGCAGGGCGTGACCGAGGAGCTGGTCCGTATGCAGGTCAAGATCGCGCTGAACGGCGTGACCGCTGACGAGCTGAAGAACGTCGTCATCGCCTATGAGCCCATCTGGGCCATCGGCACCGGCAAGACCGCTACCGCTGACCAGGCCGAGGAGGTCTGCGCCGCCATCCGTAAGGTCGTCGGCGAGCTGTACGGCGAGGATGCTGCCAAGGCCCTGACCGTCCAGTACGGCGGCAGCATGAACCCGAAGAACGCCGAGGAGCTGCTGAGCAAGCCCGACGTTGACGGCGGCCTGATCGGCGGCGCTTCCCTGAAGGCCGACCAGTTTGCGGTCATCGTTGACGCTGCCACGAAGGGCTAAATCCCCTTTTGTAGGGGCGGCATGTATGCCGCTCCTACAACCCTATTATTAAGGAGTCTACAAATTTATGTCTAAAAAACCTGTTATGCTCTGCATCATGGACGGCTTCGGCTGGACGCCGGATGAGACCTACGGCAACGCCGTGGCTGCCGCGAACAAGCCGAATCTGGACAAGATCTTTGCCAACTACCCCATGACCACCATCCAGGCCAGCGGCATGGCTGTCGGTCTGCCCGACGGCCAGATGGGCAACTCTGAGGTCGGCCACACCAACATGGGCGCGGGCCGTATCGTCTACCAGCAGCTGACCCTCATCACCAAGTCCATCAAGGACGGCGAGATGTTCAAGAACCCCGTGCTGGTCAAGAACATGAAGGCTGCCATCGACGCGGGCAAGGCCATCCACCTGATGGGTCTGGTCGGCACCGGCGGCGTCCACAGCCACGCCGACCACTGGTTCGGCGTGCTGGAGATGGCCAAGCACATGGGTGCGAAGGACGTCTACCTGCACTGCATCATGGATGGCCGTGACACCGACCCGCACAGCGGCAAGGGCTTCCTGGCCGACCTGCAGGCCAAGCTGGACGAGTTGGGGCTGGGCAAGATCGCCTCTGTCTCCGGACGTTACTACGCCATGGACCGCGACAACAACTGGGACCGCGAGGAGAAGGCCTACGCCGCGTTCGTCTACGGCGAGGGCAACCACGCCGCCAACGCTGCCGAGGCCATCGAGGCCAGCTATGCCGCCGACGTGACCGACGAGTTCGTCATTCCCGTTGTCACCTGCGAGGGTGGCCGCGTGCAGGACGGCGACACCGTCATCTTCATGAACTTCCGCCCGGATCGTGCCCGTCAGATGACCCGCATCTTCTGCGACGACAACTTTACCGGCTTTGAGCGCCGCGGCGGCCGCAAGCAGGTCCACTATGTCTGCATGGCCGAGTACGACGCCACGATGCCCAACTGCGAGGTCGCGTACCCGCCGGTTGAGCTGAAGAACACGCTGGGCGAGTATCTGGCCGCCCACGGCAAGACCCAGCTGCGCATTGCCGAGACCGAGAAGTACGCCCATGTGACCTTCTTCTTCAACGGCGGTGTTGAGCAGCCCTGCGAGGGCGAGGACCGCAAGGTCATCCCCAGCCCGAAGGTTGCCACCTACGACCTCAAGCCCGAAATGAGCGCCTACGAGGTTGCCGACGAGTGCAAGGCCCGCATTGAGAGCGGCAAGTACGACGTCATCATCCTGAACTTCGCCAACTGCGACATGGTCGGCCACACCGGCGTGTTTGACGCAGCGGTCAAGGCCGTCGAGGCTGTTGACAAGTGCGTGGGCGAGGTCACCGACGCGGTGCTGAACGCGGGCGGCGTCGTTTTCCTGACTGCCGACCACGGCAACGCCGAGAAGATGAAGAACCCCGACGATTCCCCGTTCACGGCCCATACCACCAACGTCGTGCCCTTCGCGGTCATCGGCGCGGGCGACGTGAAGCTGCGCGAGGGCGGCTGCCTGGCGGACATCGCCCCGACGATGCTGCCCTATATCGGTCTGCCCGTTCCCGAGGAAATGACCGGCAAGAGCATGATTGCGGAGTAACAAGCCTTTTCGAGAAAAGGCTTGGCGAAAAGCTTTAAAATTATGACCCTTAAAGCGGTAGGCTTCGGCCTGCCGCTTTCTTTATGCCCCAATCCCTTGCGCTGGGACGCGAAATCGTGTATAATAAGAAATTACTGATGATTATAAAGGGGAGGTGCGGCCATGAGCCTGCAAAGTTTTGGATTTTTCGGCTTTCTGCTGGTCGTGGCCGCCGTCTACCTGCATCTGCCGCAGCGCTGGCAGAGCGCGTTTCTGCTGGCGGCCAGCTGGGTATTTTACGCGCTGGCGATGCCGTCGATGCTGCCGGTCACGATTGCCATTGCCGTGTTCACCTACCTGTGCGGACGCGGCATGGCCGCGCGGGAAGGCACCCGCAAAACGGCGTTCCTGCGCATTGGCGTTGTGGGGCTGCTGGCGATCCTGGCGTTCTTTAAGTATAACGGCGCGTTCGCGTCGGACGGCGGCTGGCAGGCCGTCGCCATGCCGCTGGGCATCAGCTTTTACAGCTTTGCGGCGATCTCTTACTTAATTGATGCCGCGCGCGGCGACTGCGAGGTCGAGAAGAATTTCATTGACTGTGCGCTGTTTTTGAACTTTTTTGCCACCGTCACGCAGGGGCCCATCTGCCGCGCCGGGGCGCTGCTGCCCCAGTTTAAAAAGGAGCACCGCTTTGACGCCGCCCGCACGGTGCGCGCACTGCGGCTGATGGCACTGGGCCTGTTTAAGTTGGTGGCCGTCAGCGACGTGCTGGGGCTGCTGGTGGATGAGGTGTTCCCGAACTACCGCAGCTACGGCGGGCCTATGCTGGTGCTGGCCGCGGTGTTTTACACGTTCCAGCTGTATTTTAACTTCTCCGGCTACTCCGAGGTCGCGCGGGCCGTGGGTCTGCTGCTGGGGCTGGAGCTGCCCGAGAACTTCAAGACGCCGTTCTTTGCCACGAATTTTTCGGGCTTCTGGAGCCGGTGGCACATCAGCTTCTCGTCGTGGCTGCAGGATTATCTGTTCATGCCGCTGGCGTGGGCGGATGTCTCCGGGCTGACGGGCGGCAAAATCAGCCGCCTGCCCGCGGAATTTTGCGTGTTCACAGTCTTTTTTGTCTCCGGCTTCTGGCACGGCAACACGCTGCCCTTTGTGGTGTGGGGCCTTTTGCAGGCCAGCTACCGCCTGGGCGAGGAGCTGCTGCACCGCCGTTTGGGCAAGCCGAAAAAGAAAGCCCCGGCCCGCGTGCTGTGGGCCAAGCGCGCCGGTGTGTTTGTGCTGTGGTGCGTGAGCATGGTGTTCTTCCGTGTGGGGTCGTCCCCCGCCGCCGCACCGCTGACCGTCGGGGATGCGTTCGCGTATCTGGGCCGCTGCTTTATGGGCTGGGGCCCCGCGCGGTTTGCGTCGGAGCTGTATGCCGCCGCGTCCGACGGATTTTATGCCAACGCCATCATGGTCGCGGCGTACTACGGCTTTGTGGCGTTGGTGCTGGCGCTGGCGTTTTACCTTGACACCCGCCGGGCGTTTGCGTTTAAAAACAAGCCGTCCGAAATCTGCCTGGCCAATGAAAAACACCGATGGGCCGTATATTATGCCCTTGTCATCGCCCTGCTGGCAGGCTATATCATGCAGAGCGGCGGGTTTGAGAGCAGCGGATTTGGTATGTACGCGGGGTTCTGACAGCTGTGCTGTAGGGGCGAGGCATGCCTCGCCCGCAGCTTTCCCATCAGATGTCATTTACCGTCAGGTGGCGGGCCGGGCATGCCCGGCCCCTACGTTCTACAAAAATTAGGGAAGGAGGTTTCCGGTCCGTGAAAAGCATTCTCAAAAAGCTGGCGCTGCTGGCAATTCCCGTGCTGCTCTGGCTCGCTTTTTTCATTGCATTTGAGCCGAACAACTATTTCGGGCTGAAGGCCTCCGCGACGTCCAGCCAGCCGGTTGCGCGGGTGCGGGCGTACCAGCAGGAGCCCGGTACAAATTTGATTTTGGGTGACAGCCGTCTGGCCCACTTTGACATGGGCCTAGTGGACAGCCTGTCCGGGCAGTCGTGGCAGAACCTCGCGTTTGGCGGTGCATCGCTAAAAGAGACGCTTGACCTGGCCGACTATCTGCTGGATTCCGGCCACGACGCAGACACACTGCTGGTCGAGGTCTCGTTCTACACGCTGAACGCGGGCTACAACACGGACCGCTTCGCCACGCTGGAGGAAACGCTGAACAATCCGCTGGCCTACTGCTTCAACCTCGAGTACAACGTCAACGCGCTGACCGTTGCCATGGACACACTGCGCGGCACGCCCGATACGATTGAGTCCGGCGACTGGGTCGAGGCGGATTATCTGGCCGATGATGGCACAGTTTTGCCGCTGCACCGCAAATTATACGATTACACCGCGACCATCACGCCGCGCTGCAAAAGCTGGGCGCTGAATGACGAGCAGTTCAACCGCCTGCACACGCTGGCCCGGCGCTGCCAAAGCGAGGGCGTGCGGCTCATCGTAGTTTTGCCGCCGATGGCCGACAACGTGCGGACCGAGGTCTGCGATGTGTTCGGCATCACCGAGACCATGCAGGGCACGGTGCTGCCGACGCTGGCCGCCTGGGCTGATGAATGCGGCTTTACCCTGCTGGATTACGAGTGGGGCGGCAGCGTTATTACCGACGATGACAAGCAGTTTTTTGACGGATTCCATCTGGATGAGCGATATGGACTGCCGGAGTGGACGCAGGAATTGTTTGGGGATATAGCACGCTGAAAGGCTTCCCCCTCGGGGGAAGGCTTTTTAGGAGGTACACATGGCTTTAGACTTTCTGATTTTGTATGAGCACACCGTCCGCGAGTATGAGAGCGACCTTTTGCTGAAGCTCGAGCTCGAGCGGCGCGGCTACACGGCGGAGATCCGCCAGCTGCTGGACCCCAAGCATCTGCGGCTGTTCGGCAAAGACAAGCCCGAGGTGCTCGTCGCCAGCTGCATGTATGACAACGAGGCCATCAACAGCCATGTGTACAACAATATTGGCCGCTGCAACAAAATCGTCAACCTGCACTGGGAGCAGATGCTCTCCGACACGCAGGAGGAGGGCGACTGGTTCAACATGAACGGCAACGCCAAGCGCTGCGTGCAGACCTGCTGGGGCAAGCGCACCGCCGCCCGCCTGCAGACCCACGGCATGGACGCCAAAAACACGCCCGTGACCGGCGCGGTCATGATGGACTTTCTGCGCCCGGAGTTTGACGGCTACTTTAAGGACAAGGAAACGCTCTGCAGGGAGTTCGGCCTTGACCCGGCCAAGCAGCTGCACCTGTACATTTCCAGCTTCGGCTATGCCAGCATGAACGACGACGAGGTCGCCGAGCTTTCCAAAATGGCGGGCACCGATTTTACGGGCTTTGCCAAAACCAACCGCGTTTCGATGCAGGAAACGCTGCGTTGGTTCGATGAATATCTGGGCGCACACCCGGAGGTGGAGCTTGTCTACCGCCGCCATCCCAGCGAGTGGAACAGCCCCGCGCTGGAGGAGCTGGCGAAGAAGCGCCCCAACTTCCACGTGATCTTTGCGGACTCGGTCAAGCAGTGGATCGTCGCGGCGGACTCGATCTCGATCTGGATGAGCACCGCCATCGCCGAGGTCTACATGGCCGGCAAGAGCTGCCACATCCTGCGCCCCGTCCCCATTGAACACGAGTACGACCCGGTCATTTACAAGGACGCCCATTACGTGACGCGCTACGACGAGTTCGCCGCCGCCATGGCCGAGCCGGAGCCGCCGTTCCCGATTGCGAAGGACGTCATCGAGGGCTATTTTGACCCCGGCGAGACGCCCGCCTACAAGCGGATGGCCGACCTGCTGGAGGACGTGTACAAGAACCCCCCGCGGGACGAGCCGATGGGCGACGGCTTTACGCCGCACTTCAACAAGCTGAAATTCTGTGCGCTGGCGGGGGTACACTTCCTCTACCGCCGCGGCTGGGAGCCGAAGAAGCTCTTTGCCTTCTGCCCGCCGCTGGCCAATTTTGCCCAGCGCATCTACGGCTACGTGGACAAGGCGCATGTGACGCCGGAGCAGGTCGCGGCGATGGAAGCAAGGATCAAGCCGTTTGTGAAATAACGACCACCGCGTAGGGGCCGGGCATGCCCGGCCCTGCACTGTACGGCAGACGCGCAGTAAAGGCAAGGCTGCGGGCCGGGCATGCCCGGCCCCTACAACGCTATGATGGGACACACATATGTCAGAAAACAAAAAATCCTCCGGTGAATCCTTCGCCGGGAATGTGATGAAATATTCGGTGGCGACCTATCTGGGCTTTGCCATCACGGGGCTGGCGCTCATCGTCAAGGGACTGCTGCCCGCTGAGGTGCTGGGCGCACCGGTCACCTTCATGACCTACACGGCCACGATCATGAACATCGGCATTCTGGGGCTGGATCAGGCGCTGCTGCGCTTTTACCATGAGCCGCCCGCCGGGGCCGAGCCGCGGCAGCTGTTCGCGGCCTGCACGCGGATTTCGGCGGCGTTTATGATGCTGCTGGGCGTAGCGGGCAGCGTGTTCTTTGCGCAGCCGCTGGCAGCGGCGTTCGGTCTGGGCAGCGCCGGGCCGGGCATTGTGCCGCTGCTGTTCCTCAACGCGGCGCTGTATATGCTGGTGCGCTACTTAAACGTGCTGCTGCGCTTGGAAAACGACCTGCGCGCCTACACGGCGGAGACGCTCTGGATGCAGGGCTGCTACAACCTGTTTTACCTGCTGCCGGGCTTTTTTACATCCAACGTCTTTGTTCTGGCGGTTGCGGCGATTCTAAGTTTTGGTGTTGTGGCGATTGCGTTTGGGTATAAATACCGCGCCGCCGTGTTTGCGCCGCTGCCCGGCGCACAGCTGGGCGGCATCGCGCGCCAGACCGTGCCCTACGGCGTGGCGCTGGCCCCGGCGCAGATTTTGTTCAGCCTGTCCAGCGGCATCTGCCTTTCGTTCGTCGGCAACGCCAGCGGCGAGAACGCCCAGGGCCTGTTTGCCTTCGGCTACAGCCTGGCGCAGCTCGTCACGGCCATTCAGGCAGGCTTTTCCACCTACTGGGGGCCCTACGTCTACAGCCATTACCGCGACGAGCAGGAGCGCATCTGCCGCGTGCATGACGTGCTGAATTTGCTGATCTTTGGCTTCTTCTGCGTGCTGGTCATGTTCGAGGACATCGTCTTTGTCATCTTCCCGGACAAGCGCGGCTGCCTTGCCATTTTCCCGCTGCTGATGCTGGCCGTTGTGTTCAACATTCTGTGCGAGGGCACGGTCTACGGCAACTCGATTGCCCGAAAGCCGTGGCATGACACGATTGGCATCGGGCTGGGGGCGCTGTCCAACTTTGGGCTCTGCGCCCTGCTTGTGCCCGCGTTCGGGCTGACCGGCGCGGCGCTGGCGCTGGCCGCCAGCAACGGCCTTGCGTTTTTGTACCGCAGCATCACAGGGCAGATGTACTACCGCACGGTGGCCAGCTACCCCAAGACGATCTCCGGCTTTCTGCTGGCGTTCGCGGTCACGGCCATCGGCACGCTGCTGTGGCAGCACTTCTTTATAAAATTTGCGCTGGTAGGCGTGATTTTGTTTATCTACTGCACCCTCTACCGCGCACAGCTCGCCAGACTCTGGAGCATGGGCCTTGGCATCCTGCGCGGCATCTTCCATAGAAAGTAAGGCGACAACATGAAGCATTGCGGCACACAAGAGCTGGAGACGGAGCGGCTGGTCCTGCGGCGGCTCTCCATCGACGACAGCGAAATGATGTACAATAATTGGGCCTGCGACAGGCAGGTGACCCAATACCTGCGCTGGAACGCCCACCGCAGCTGGGGCGAGACCGCCGAGACGCTGAACGAGTGGGAAAAGCACTATGATGACCCGGCCTTTTACCAGTGGGGCATCACCGACAAGCACACCGAGGTGCTGTTTGGCACGATCAGCCTCTTCCCCGCCCCGGCGCTGAAGATGGGCTGGCACCTGAACACCGAACGCCTTGGCCCCGCTTGGGAGGTCGGCTATGCGCTGGGCCGCAAGTGGTGGAATAAAGGCTACGCCACCGAGGCACTCTGTACCGTGCGGGACTACTGGTTTGACACCGTGGGCGCAGACTGGCTGGCCGCCGTCCACGCCAATGAGAACATTGCCAGCAGCGCAGTTTTGCAGAAGGCAGGCTTTGTCTACGACCATGACGTGACGGACCGCAAGTTTGACGGCACGCCGGTCCCCTGCCGCGCCTACCATCTTTTGAAAGAGGAATTATGACCGATAACACGACAGAATTAGACTTTGGCACCACTGCCCAGAAAGCCACCGACGCCGAGAAGCTGCCCGTGGTGCTGCTGGCGCTGGATCAGGGCAGGTACGATATGGCGCGCAGCCTGGACGAGCTGCGGGCGCTGGCCGACGCTAACGGCATGGACGCCGTGGCCGAGGTCGTGCAGAAGCGTGCGACGCCCGAGGCCGCAACGCTGCTGGGTGAAGGCAAGGTCGCCGAGGCGCGGCTTGTCTGCCAGAATGTGAACGCGGCAGCCGCGATTTTTGACGGCGAGCTGACCGGCAGCCAGATCCGCAACCTGTCGGCGGCACTGCAAGTCGAGGTGCTGGACCGCACGATGCTGATTTTGGAGATTTTCCGCGCACGCGCCACGACGAACGAGGGCAAGCTGCAGACCGAGCTTGCCACGCTGCGCTATCAGCTGCCGCGTCTGCAGGGGCTGGGCGAAGCCCTGAGCCGCCAGGGCGGCGGCGGCGGGGGCGGCGGGGGTGCCCGCCGCGGCGCCGGTGAGACAAAGCTCGAGCTGGACCGCCGCCATCTGCACCACCGCATTGAGCATCTCGAGGGCCGCTTAAAGGAGCTGGAAAAGCGCCGCGGCGAGACCCGCCGGGCCCGCCAGAAGAACAATGTGCCTGTGGTCGCGCTGGTCGGCTACACGAACGTCGGCAAGTCGAGCCTGCTGAACGCGCTGTGCGGCGAGCAGATTTTTGAAGCCGACATGCTGTTTGCGACGCTGGACCCGACGGCCCGCAAGCTGGTGCTGCCCAGCGGTCTGCAAATTATTCTGGTGGATACCGTCGGCTTTGTCAGCCGCCTGCCGCACCATCTGGTGGAGGCGTTCAAGTCCACGCTGGAGGAGGCCGCGTTCGCGGATGTCATCGTCAAGGTGGCCGACGCGGGCGATGCTCAGGCCGCTGAGCAGCTGGCCGTGACCGATGAGGTGCTGGGCAGCCTCGACTGCGCGGACATCCCGCAGCTGGTCGTCTACAACAAGTGCGACACCGCCAACACCGTGGCCTTTGACCCGGACATCCTGCTGACGAGCGCGAAAACCGGCTACGGTCTGCCCGCACTGCTGGCAAAGCTCGACGAGGTGCTGAACCACCGCGTGCGCACGATCGAGATCGTGCTGCCCTATGACAAGCTGGCGCTGGCGGACATTCTCCGCAGCCGCGGCAGTGTCGCCGCGGAGGAATACCGCGAGGATGGCGTGTATTACCGCGGCACAGTCAAAATTGACGATTTGCATCGGTTTGAGGAGTTTTTGGTGTAAAATCCTCGCGGTAGGGGCCGGACATGTCCGGCCCTGCACTTTCCCGCAAGTGCGCTCCTGCCTTTTTGCTGCGGGCCGGGCATGCCCGGCCCCTACGGTGTGCTTTTCCCGTTGACACCGCATAGTCCCACGTTTTATAATGATTTCGGCGGGCCGCGCCCGCACCTTATTTATTATCTTTTATCTATTATCTTTTATCTATAAAAAGGGGTAATAACTATGTCTACCGTCCGCACCCGTTTTGCGCCGTCGCCCACAGGCTATATGCACGTCGGCAACCTGCGCACCGCACTGTACACCTATCTGCAGGCCCGCCATAACGGCGGTACCTTCATCCTGCGCATTGAGGACACCGACCAGGGCCGCCTGGTCGAGGGCGCTACCGACATCATCTACGGCACGCTCAAGGCTACCGGCCTGACCTGGGACGAGGGCCCCGACGTGGGCGGTCCCGTCGGCCCCTACGTGCAGAGCCAGCGCATGGGCATGTTCAAGCAGTACGCCGAGCAGCTTGTCAAGGCGGGCAAGGCCTACTACTGCTTCTGCACCGAGGAGCGCCTGAACGAAATGCACGAGGCCCAGCGCGCCGCGGGCGAAATGACCCACTACGACGGCCACTGCCGCCACCTGTCCGCCGAGGAAGTTGCCGCCAAGCTGGCCGCGGGCGAGCCCTATGTCATCCGCCAGAAGATTCCCGAGAGCGGCGTGGCGGGCTTTGACGATGTTGTCTACGGTCATATCGAGGTCGATGTCAGGGAGCTGGACGACCAGATTTTGATCAAGACCGACGGTATGCCGACCTACAACTTTGCGAACGTCGTGGACGACCACCTGATGGGCATTACCCATGTCATCCGCGGCAGCGAGTATCTGTCCTCGACGCCGAAGTACAACCTGCTGTACGATGCGTTCGGCTGGGAGAAGCCCGTCTACATCCACTGCCCGCCCGTCATGAAGGACGCGCAGAACAAGCTGTCGAAGCGCAACGGCGATGCCAGCTATCAGGACCTCGTGGCGAAGGGCTATCTGCCCGCCGCCGTGCTGAACTATCTGCTGCTGCTGGGCTGGGCACCCGAGGGCGAGCAGGAGATTTTCTCTCTGGACGAGATGATCAAGATCTGGGACCCGGCCCGCATTTCCAAGTCTCCGGCTATCTTTGACCCGCTGAAGCTGCGCGCCATCAACGCTGCCTACATCCGTGCCCTGCCCGCTGAGGAGTTCCGCCGTCTGGCCGACCCGTTCATCGACAGCGCCGTGCACTGCAGCATTGACCGTGACCTGCTCTGCGCCAACCTGCAGCCCCGCTGCGAGGTGTTGGAGGACATCCCGCCGCAGCTCGACTTCTTTGACGCCGTGCTGCCCATTGACGCTGAGATGTACCGCAACAAGAAGCAGAAAACGACCCCCGAGTCCGCGAAGGAGGCCCTGACCGCCCTGCTGCCCGTGCTGGAGGCGCAGACCGATTGGACCCGCGACGCGATCTTTGAGGCGTGCAAGACGCTGGCCGAGAGCATGGAGAAGAAGAACGGCTGGCTGCTGTTCCCGCTGGGCATTGCCCTCTCCGGCAAGTCCCGCACCCCGGGCGGCGGCACCGACCTGGCCGCGATGATGGGGAAAGAGGAGACCGTTAAGCGCGTGAAGGCGGCGCTGGAGAAGCTGTAATTTTATAAAAGCAACGGTGCAGCTGCAAAATTGCAGCTGCACCGTATTTTTGTTTTCGCCCCGCGGGGCGAAAACTCCACCATATTTATTATTTATTATTTTTAATCTATTTTTATAATATCGTTCCCCCGCCGACGACCACGTCGCCGTCATACAGCACCACGGCCTGGCCGCGGGTGATGGCGCGCTGGGGCTCGTCAAAAACGACCTTCACAAGGCCGTTTTCCAGCGGGTAGGCCGTCGCGGGCTGCTCGACCTGACGGTAGCGGGCCTTGGCCTTGACGCGCATAGGGGCGGTCAGCTCGGGAACCGAAATCCAGTTGAAGTCCCCGGCGATCAGCGTCGTCTTGAACAGCTCGCTCTCGGGGCCGACGGTGACGGTGTTCTTCTCCATATCCTTGCCGCAGACGTAGACCGGCGCGCCCAACGCCAGCCCCAGCCCCTTGCGCTGGCCGCAGGTGTAGCGCACCGCGCCGTGGTGGCGGCCCACAACGTTGCCGTTCACGTCCAAAAAGTCGCCGTCCGGGTAATATTTGCCGGTGTAGCGCTCCATAAAGCCGACGTAGTCGCCGTCGGGCACAAAGCAGATGTCTTGGCTGTCGTGCTTGCGCGCGTTGCAGAAGCCCTGCTCCTCGGCGATCTTGCGGATGGACGGTTTGTCCATACCGCCCAGCGGGAACTTCGTGTGCGCCAGCTGGTCCTGGGTCAGAACGTAGAGCACATAGCTCTGGTCTTTATCGGTGTACAGTGCTTTTTTCAGCAGCCAGCGGCCCGTGGCGGGGTCCTGCTCGATGCGGGCGTAGTGGCCTGTGACCACATAGTCCAGGCCGTGCTCCCGGGCAAAGTCCAGCATTTTGTCAAATTTCATCGTGCGGTTGCAGTCGATGCAGGGGTTCGGCGTGCCGCCCGCCTCGTAGGTCTCGATGAACTTGGCAATGACCTTTTCACGGAATTCCTCGGTGTAGTTCACGACCTCAAACGGGATGTCGAGCTGGAACGCGACCTCAGCGGCGTCCTCGACGTCCTTTGCCGAGCAGCAGGTGTGGAACCCGCTCTGGCCCAGATCCTCATTCTGGTACAGGCGCATGGTCGCGCCCATGCAGCGGCAGCCAGCCTGCTTCATCAGGTAGGCGGCGACGGTGCTGTCCACGCCGCCGCTCATGGCGATCAACGCGCCGGGGGTATTTGACATAGGGGCCTCCTTGGTTAAAAAAATATGCAGCACGGTTCTTTCGTGCTGCACATTTTTGCTTTTGAGTTGTAGGGGCGAGGCATGCCTCGCCCGCGGCCTCGCCTTATCAGGGCATTGCCGGGAAAGCTGCGGGCCAGACATGTCCGGCCCCTACGGCCTTCACTTCGTATGCAACAGTACCTTTATTATAGCAAAGGTTTCCTGTTATTGCAATCAGTCCGCGAACAGCGGGGTGGACAGATAACGATCACCGGTGTCGGGCAGCAGGGCCACGATGGTCTTGCCCTTGTTCTCGGGGCGCTTGGCCAGCTGGATGGCGGCCCAGATCGCAGCGCCGGAGGAGATGCCGACCAGCACGCCCTCCTTGTGGCCGACCTGCTTGCCGGTGGCAAAGGCGTCCTCGTTGGTGACGGGGATGATCTCGTCGTAGACCTTGGTGTTCAGCACGTCGGGCACAAAGCCGGCACCGATGCCCTGGATCTTGTGTGCGCCCGCAGTGCCCTTGCTCAGCACAGGGGAGGAAGCCGGCTCAACGGCCACGACCTTGACATTGGGGTTCTGGCTCTTCAGGTACTCACCGACACCGGTCACGGTGCCGCCCGTGCCGACACCGGCCACGAAGATGTCGACCTTGCCGTCGGTGTCCTCCCAGATCTCGGGACCGGTGGTGCGCTTGTGGGCGTCGGGGTTGGCCGGGTTTACAAACTGGCCGGGCACAAAGCTGCTGGGGATCTCCTTCGCCAGCTCGTCGGCCTTGGCGATGGCGCCTTTCATGCCCTTGGCGCCGTCGGTCAGCACCAGCTCGGCGCCGTAGGCCTTCATCAGCTGGCGGCGCTCGACGCTCATCGTCTCGGGCATGACGATGATGATGCGGTAGCCGCGGGCGGCGGCGACGGACGCCAGACCGATACCGGTGTTGCCGGAGGTCGGCTCGATGATGACGGAGCCGGGCTTCAGCTTGCCGGTGGCCTCGGCGTCGTCGATCATGGCCCTGGCGATACGGTCCTTGACGGAACCGGCGGGGTTGAAATATTCCAGCTTAGCGAGAATTTTTGCCTCAAGGTTCTCGGCGTTTTCAATATGGGTGAGCTCCAGCAGCGGGGTGTGGCCAATCAGCTGGTCTGCGGAAGTATAAATCTTGCTCATGGTAGTTTCCTCCATCGTCATTTCTGTTTATTTGTAAATCGGTTGCGGTTTTACAGCTCGTGACGGCGACATCGCGCGTATGGCACAAATCCCTTTCGCATATCAATTCATACCTTTCTTGTAGGTTGATAGGATTGTACAACATATTTTCCCGTTTGTCAATAGGGTAATAGGGAATTTTCCAAAATTATTTTGCAAAAAGGTGTTGCCATCCTATTTACCAACCTGTATAATAGGTTATAAGAACAGTAAGGAGCATACCACTATGATGATTTCAACGAAGGGCCGTTATGCGCTGCGTGTTATGATCGATATTGCCGAGCACCAGCACGACGGCTATATCCCCCTGAAGGAGATCGCCGCACGGCAGGAAATTTCCGAAAAGTATCTGGAGGCCATCGTGAAGAGCCTTGTCAAGGAGCGCTACCTGACCGGTCTGCGCGGCAAGTCCGGCGGCTACCGCCTGACCAAAACGCCCGAGGAGTACACCGTCGGCAGCATCCTGCGCCTGAGCGAGGGCAGCCTGGCCCCGGTGGCCTGCCTGGAGCAGAACCCCGTGGAGTGCCGCCGCATGGCCGAGTGCCGCACCCTGCCGATGTGGCGCAAGCTGAATACGATGATCAACGACTATTTCGACGGCATCACTCTGGCAGACCTGGTGAACACCAGCCAGCCGGGGAATGATTATGTGATTTAAAATCAAACGGCTTCCCCCGTGGGGGAAGCCTTATAATAAAAAAGGAGCTATGCCCGTAGGCATAGCTCTCTTTATTATTGTCAGACGATCTCGACCTTTTCCATGACAACCGGCGTGCGGGGCTTGTCGTTCCAGTCGGTGGCAACGTTGGCGATCTCATCGACGACCTCAATGCCGTTCACAACATGGCCAAAGGCGGCGTAGCTGCCGTCCAGATGCGGGGCATCCTGGTGCATGATGAAGAACTGGCTGCCGGCGGAGTTCGGGTCCATCGAGCGGGCCATGCTGATGACGCCGCGGGTGTGCTTGATGGGGTTGGCAACGCCGTTCTGCAGGAACTCGCCCTTGATGTGCCAGCCGGGGCCGCCCATGCCGGTGCCCTGCGGGTCACCGCCCTGGATCATGAAGCCGGGAATAATGCGGTGGAAGGTCAGGCCGTTGTAAAAGCCGTCCTTGACGAGCTTCTCAAAGTTCTCGCATGTGATGGGGGCTGCGCTGTGGTCCAGCTCAATGTCGATGGTCTTGCCGTTCTGCATGGTAATGCGAATCATACGGTGTTCTCCTTTTCGGTTTGATTTGTTGTGTCAGGGTCGCTCTCGGGGGTGGCGATGCCCTGCAGATAGCTCATACTGCCGAGCTTTTCGGCAAATTCTGCGGGGGGCAGCCGGTTCATCCAGTACAGCAGCGCCGCACCCATGAACTGCTCACTGCGAAAAACTGCCTTTGGCAGCAGCGCAAACAGGCCGCCGTCGTGATGCTCGCCGGTAAACGGGTCGGTCCAGTCGTCGGGCAGGCGCTTGTCCAGCTGCCGCGGCGAGACGTGGCCCGTGATGAAGCCGCGCCCGCCGAACAGCGGCTCCACGAGCCAGAAAAACACCCGGCGCAAGCCGTGCTTACTGGGGAACAGCCCGCGCAGCCTGTAGGTGTGCCAGAACGCATCGGCCAGGTACTCCACGGGGATGTCCTCGCCGTAGGTTTCCAGCAGACAGGTGTGCAGCAGCGCCGTGATGTCGGCCAGCTCCTCCCCTGTGGGCAGGGGGCTGACGTCATCGACGGGAACCAGCGCAGAGCCGGTGTCCTCGGCGTGGAGCGTCGAGTCGAGCGCGATCTCCAGATAGCCGTGCCCGCCCTTGCCCGCGTAGGGCTGGCCGGGCGCGCACATGGCACAGATGAACGGATGCACGACGGTATCCGCGGCGTAGTGGCTCAAAAAGCCGAGCGTGTACTCGACCTGCGGGCGGGTCTTGACGTTGGCGCAAAGACTGCGCAGGAATGCGCCGGTCTTTTCCTCGTGCATACGGTTGCCGAGGCGGGGCAGGTCATAACGGCGTTTGGCGCGTTTTTTCCAGATCTCAAAGCAGAAAAAGCTGTCCGGGCCGTTGGCACCCGCCGCAAACGCCGCCGGGCACTGAATTTTATAGTGGATGGCTTCCGCAGCTTTTTTTGCGGTGCGCACATGGGTATAGCCTTCCGGCATGTAGGGTCCCCTTTCGTATCAGCGTAGGTATAATTGTACTGCGTGGAAGGGAAAAAGTCAAATTTTCAAATAAGAAATAAAAAATAATAAATAATAAAGAATGTGGAGTTTTCTCCCTTTGGTCGAAAACAAAAACGTAGGGGCGGATTCCATATCCGCCCGCAAGTCGGCTGCCGACTGACGGGCGCATATAGAATGCGCCCCTACGGTAACGCAAACGGACATATTTTTGAGCGGCGCGCAGCGACGCGGTCCACCACATTTATTATTTCTTATTTATTATTTTTTATTTAGCAACCACTGCGTTATAGGTTCAGATCTTCCTCTCGTCATTCGTCATGACCTTCGGCAGGACGCCGAAGTACAGCACGGCACCGACAATGATGATGAGGATGACGGACAAAATGCCGAACGGTCCGGCGGCGGCGTTGATGGCATCGACCTGCTCGGCGGTGGCCGTGGCGGCGGTCAGACCCTGGTCGGCCAGCATTTTGTTGGCGGTAAAGGCACTGACAAAGCCGACGAGCGCCGGGCCCATGATGGACGAGAACTTGCCGAAGATGTCAAAGAAGCCGAAGAACTCGCCGCTGCGGGACTTGTCGGGAATGAGCTTGCCGAACATCGAGCGGGACAGCGCCTGAATGCCGCCCTGGCTGGTGGCGCAGAGCACGGCCAGCATCCAGAACTGCCATAGGCTGTTCATAAAGAACGCAAATACGCAGATAAACATGTAAACGCAGATGCCGACGCCGACCATCGTGCGCGCGCCGAACTTCTCGGCCAGCTTCATGTAGAGCAGGCAGAACGGCAGGCCCAGCACCTGCACCAGCAGCAGCGCCAGCAGCATACCGGCGGAGTCCAGCCCCAGGTTGGTGCCGTAGCTTGTAGACATGCTGATGATGGTATGCACACCGTCGATGTAGAAAAAGTACGATATAATGTAGATCAGCATGGGCTTATCCGCGCCGATCTCCTTCATGGTCGTGAACACGTTTTTAATGCTGGCCCCCACGTCGCCCTTCTTATAGGGCTTGCCGGAGGTCTGCTCACAGTTTTTGACCAGCGGGACACTGAACACGAGCCACCACACGGCGGTCAGGCCAAAGATGAACCCGAGGCAGGTCAGCATCGGCACGCCGACGGCGTTCATGATGAGGAAGATCAGCAAGGGGATCGTCGAGCCGCCGATGTAGCCGAGGCCGTAGCCCAGCGTCGAGACCGAGTCCATGCGGTCCTCCGTCGTGACATCGGTCAGGAAAGCGTCGTAGTAGATGCAGGACGCATCAAAGCCGATGGTGCTTGTGATGTAGAGCACCAGCACTATCGCCGCGACCCTGCCCGCCGCATCCGGCGAGGCGGTGAAGTCCATGAACGGCGTGAAGGAAAGCCCCGCCACCGAGACAACACCGATGAGCAGAAATGCCGTGAACAGCTTTTTGCGCATACCGCGGATGTCACCGAACACGCCCAGAAACGGCGCGCTGAGGGCGACGATGGCCATAGCCAGGCTGGTGGCAAAGCCCCAGGTGGACATACTGGACACGCTGTCGGCGGTGTAGCCCGCAACGGTGTCGAAGAAGATGGGCAAGATGGTCACGACGATGACCGAGTGGGCGCTGTTGGCCCAGTCGTACATCATCCAGCTGATCTCCTGTTTGGTGAATTTTTTCAGGAAGCCCATGGAAGAAAACCTCCGCATTTGTTATTGCACGCATTTTGCGTGCTTGTATAATTATTGTAACATTTTGCTCCGTCAAAAACAACAAGCCCCGCCGACGTTTCGGTCAGCAGGGCGTAAAAGTTTTGTAATATTTTTGTGGCAGATTGACGGAGGAAGTTTGCGGTGCAGCACACTGCCGGGAAATACCCGTAGGGGCGCATTCCATATGCGCCCGTGGAATTGTGCCAAAGGCAGCGCGGCACGGGCGGATATAGAATCCGCCCCTACGGTGTTCGCTATTTTTTATCTTGCCCGCAGTTCCCAGAACGCCACGGCCCCTGCCGCGGCCACGTTCAGTGAGTCTACGCCGTGCTGCATGGGGATCATGACGGTGTAGTCACAGTGGGCAATCGTGGTGCGGGCCAGGCCGTCGCCCTCTGTGCCCAGCACGATGGCAAGGCGCGGCTCGGCGCGCAGCGCGGGGTCATCGATGCTGACGGCGCGGCTGTCCAGCGCCATGGCGGCAGTTTTAAAGCCGAGCGCGTGCAGGCGGGCCATCCCGGCCTCGGGCCAGTCGGCAGGGCTGTCACCCAGCGTTGCCCACGGCACCTGGAACACCGTGCCCATGCTGACGCGGACGGCACGGCGGCAGAGCGGGTCGCAGCAGGACGGCGAGAGCAGCACCGCGTCCATGCCCAGCGCGGCGGCCCCGCGGAAGATGGCCCCGATGTTGGTGGAATCCACGATGCCCTCCAGCACCGCGACGCGGCGGGCGTCTCTGCACAGTGCCTCGACGCTGCGCGGCTGCGGACGGCGCATGGCGCAGAGCACACCCCGGGTCAGCGCGTAGCCGGTCAGGGCCTGCAGCACACTGCGGTTCGCGGTGTAGACAGCGGCGTCGGGGCAGCGGGCCAGCACGCCCGCGGCGGGGCCGTCGATCTGGCGGCGCTCCATCAAAAAGGAGAGCGGTTCGCACCCGGCGTCCAGCGCCGTGCCGATGACCTTGGGGCTTTCGGCGATGAAGATACCCTTTTCGGGCTCCAGCTTATTGCGCAGCTGGGCCTCGGTGAGCTTGGTGTAAGGAGCCAGCTCGGGGGCGGATAAATCTGTGATTTCGATGATATTCATGTTTTCATTTTTCCTTGTAGCGGTGTAGGGGCCGGGCATGCCTGGCCCTGCAGTAATACGGCAGGCGCACCGTTTGTCTCGTATGCGTAGGGCGGGGTGCCCTCACCCCGCCGTGAGCGTCCGCGTGGCCGTACCGTAAACGGGTCACACGGCGCGGTTGGCGGCGGCATGAGGGCATGCCGCCCTACAGTTTTCCCGGCAGCGGGTACCGACCGCAAGGCAACGGGCCGGGCATGCCCGGCCCCTACAAAGCATACAACACTTCCGTAAAAATTGCAAACAAAACCCGCCGCCCATGGGGCTTGCAACCCACGGGCGGCGGTGTTCTATAGAATCCCTGTTCCCTCTAAAAGACTTTACAAATTACTCGACAGCGTCAAGAGCCTGTGCCAGATCGGCGATGATGTCGTCGACGTGCTCGGTGCCGATAGACAGGCGGATCGTGTTGCGGCCGATGCCCACATCGGCAAGCTCCGCATCGGAGAGTTGGCCGTGGGTCGTGGTGGCCGGGTGGATTACAAGGCTCTTGACATCGGCGACATTGGCCAGCAGAGAGAAAATCTGCAGATGATCGATGAACTCGAAGGCTTCCTTCTGGCCGCCCTTGATGTTGAAGGTAAAGATGGACGCGCCGCCGTTGGGGAAGTACTTCTCATACAGGGCGTGGTCGGGGTGGTCGGGCAGGCTGGGGTGGTTGACCTTCTCCACCTTGGGGTGGTGGGTCAGGAACTCGACGACCTTCTTGGTGTTTTCATTGTGGCGGTCCAGACGCAGGGAGAGCGTCTCGGTACCCTGCAGCAGCACCCATGCGTTGAACGGGCTGATGCAGCCGCCCAGATCGCGCAGGATCACGGCGCGCACATAGGTCACAAAGGCGGCGGGGCCGGCAGCCTCGGCAAAGCAGACGCCGTGGTAGCTGGGGTTCGGCTCCGAGAAGGCGGGGAATTTGCCGCTGGCCTTCCAGTCGAACTTGCCGGAGTCAACGATGATGCCGCCCAGAGAGGTGCCGTGGCCGCCGATGAACTTGGTGGCAGAATGGACAACGATGTCGGCACCATGCTCGATCGGGCGGATCAGGTAGGGCGTGCCGAAGGTGTTGTCGATGACAAGCGGAATGCTGTGCTTGTGGGCGATAGCGGCAATGGCGTCAATGTCGGGGATGTCGGCGTTGGGGTTGCCAAGCGTTTCAATATAGACAGCGCGGGTGTTGTCCTGAATGGCAGCCTCGACCTCGGCCAAATCATGGGCGTTGACAAAGGTCGTCTGCACACCGAACGCGGGCAGCGTGTGGGCCAGCAGGTTGGAGGTGCCGCCGTAGATGGTTTTTTGCGCCACAATGTGCCCGCCGTTCTGGGCCAGTGCCTGAAGGGTGTAGTCGATGGCAGCGGCGCCGGAGGCAACGGCCAGCGCGGCAACGCCGCCCTCCAAAGCCGCGATGCGCTTTTCAAAAACATCCTCGGTGGAGTTGGTCAGGCGGCCGTAGATGTTGCCCTCGGCCCTCAGTGCAAAGCGGTCAGCGGCATTCTGGGAATTGGGGAACACATAGGAGGTGGTCTGGTAGATGGGCACCGCACGGGAATCGGTGACGGGATCGGCCTGCTCCTGGCCGACGTGCAGCTGAAGGGTCTCAAAATGCAGTTTAGGCTCGCTCATGATAAAATCCTCATTTCTGTTTTATTTCTGTTTTTTTGTAAAAGAAAAGCCGGGGGTCGTTTTGGTACAACTCCCGGGCAGAATATGCAGTACGGCGTCGGTTTTACAGGCAGTGCAAAGCATTGCCCCGCGCCCGGACTGCATTTGCCCGGGAGGTAGGCATTCGGCCACAGCGGAAGTTCTGACGCAGCAGATCACCGAAAACGTGAGCCATATACTTTGCACCTCCTTGCTTTTTTGTAATAAACCTATGTGATTTGTAGGTTGACTGTATGATAACACGGAATTAACCGTATGTCAATAGGAAAATAGGGATTTTTTGCAAAAACTGTAAACGGGCTGTAAGGCGAGGTTTGCCCTCATCAGTCAGCGGACGGGGCCGCTGACAGCTTCTCCCGAGGGAGAAGCCTTTCGGCCGAGGCCGGATGAGGGCCGCGTTCGTGCAGCCGCCCATTCACTATATCATAACTTACAGTTGAAATCTTCCCCGAAATCGGTTATACTGTTTTGTAATAAAGTTGAAATATGGGGCACTGTCCCCTTTTTAAAAAGGAGCAAGCAATGGCACACACCGTTATGGTCACCGGCGCAGACGGCTTTATTGGCAGCCACCTGACCGAAGAACTCGTCAAGCGCGGCGAAAAGGTCCGCGCGTTCTGTCTGTACAATTCCTTTGGCTCGCTGGGCTGGATCGACACCCTGCCGCCGGAGATCCGCAGCGAAATCGACATCTTCATGGGCGACGTGCGCGACCCCAACGGCGTGCGCACCGCCATGCGCGGGCAGGAGCGCGTGTTCCATCTGGCCGCGCTCATCGCGATTCCCTTCTCCTACCACAGCCCGGACAGCTACGTGGACACCAACATCAAGGGCACGCTGAACGTGCTGAACGCCGCGCGTGAGCTGGACACCCAGCGCGTGCTCGTCACCTCCACCAGCGAGGTCTACGGCACGGCGCAGTACGTGCCCATCGACGAGAAGCACCCGTTCCAGGGCCAGAGCCCCTACTCCGCCACCAAAATCGGCGCGGACCGCCTGGCCGAGAGCTTCTACCGCAGCTTTGACCTGCCCGTCACCATCGTGCGCCCGTTCAACACCTACGGCCCGCGCCAGAGCGGACGCGCCATTATCCCGACCATCATCACCCAGCTGCTGGCCGGTCAGACCGAGATCAAGCTCGGCAGCCTGACCCCGACCCGCGACTTCAACTATGTCAAGGACACGGCCAACGGCTTTATGACGATTGCCGACTGCGACGCCGCGATTGGCCAGGAGCTGAACATTGCGACGGGCATTGAGCATTCCATCGGTGATCTGGCCAACGAGCTGATCGCCCAGATCAACCCGAACGCCAAGATCGTCTGCGAGGCCGAGCGTCTGCGCCCCGAAAAGAGCGAGGTCAACCGCCTGCTGGGCGATTCCACCAAGCTGCGTGAGCTGACCGGCTGGGCACCTCAGTACACCTTTGAGCAGGGCCTGGCTGCGACCATCGAGTTCCTGCGCGGCAACCTGGATCAGTACAAGGTCGGGCAGTATATTCTGTAACATCGCAGATTTTTCATGCACTGTAGGGGCCGGGTACGCCCGGCCCCCGACCTTGCCAAGCCGGATACCTTGCGGCGCGGCGAACAGCCGGGCGAGGCATGCCTCGCCCCTACAGGAATCTGATTTTATGTCAAACGTTTCCAAAAAGAAGTTGTCCCTACCCACCGTGCAGCAGCCCGCCGCCCGGTGGGCTTTCGTGTTGGCGGTCTGCGCCTCGCTGGGCGTCGTCGTCAGCTACTACTGGCGCGTGTTCTATGGGCTGGACGCCCGCGGCGTATCTGCGGCGGGCGTGACCGGCCTTTGCGTGGGGCTGGCCGTGCTGGCCGGTGCGGCGGCGCTGGCGCTGCGGCGGGTCAGGGACTTTGCCAAAAAGGGCGCGGCGTGCATTCTGCTGTGCGGCGTGCTGTTTGCCTTTGCCAACCCGCCGATGCAGACCCCCGACGAGACCGACCATTATCTTCGCACCTACGCTATATCTATGGGCCGGTTCGATTTTGATGCCCAGCGCGGCTACCCCGAGGACGTGGACGAGCTTGTTGCGGCGTTCCCCGGCGCGTGGGTCAACGCGCACACCTCGGCAGGGCTGGGCACCGACCCCGACACCCACGCCGAACAGCCGTTCAACTCCGCCGGGTACGCGCTGAAGCAGTACGGCAAGGATGGCCGGGTGGAGAGCATCCGGGACAGTTTTGAACAGTATCTTACCTGGTTGTATAGGGACTCTGTGCCGCAGCGCGTGACCGAGCCGGTCAGCTTTCTGATTTTGCCGTTTTTGCCCGGCGCGCTGGGCATGGCACTGGCGCGGCTGTTTGGGCTTGGCGCACTGGGCTGCCTGTACGGCGGGCGGCTCGTGAACCTGCTGGCCTACACGGCGCTGTGCTATGCAGCGCTGCGCAGTGCGCACAAATGCAGACCTGCGTTTTTGTGCATTATGCTTATGCCGATGTCGCTCTACATGGGTGCGTCGCTGAGCTACGACGCGACGCTTTTGGGCTGCTATTACCTCATGCTGGCCCTGCTGACGCGGGACGAATGGAACGATAAGACGGCGCTTTTTTATGCGCTGGCCTGCGTGTTTGCCAACGGCACCAAGCCGTATATCAATCTGCTGTGGGCCGTGCTGCCGCTGATTTTACGGAAATCCGCGTGGAAGGTGCGTTTCAGCCGCGCCGTGTACGCCGTACTGACCGCTGCGGGCGCACTGGCGCTGACCCTCGGTGTGGAGCAGTACGGCACGCTTTTGCGCCATAACTACGGCGCGATTGCCCGCCAGGGCGGCGCCACCGTGAACGGCGGTGCGCAGCTGCTGTTTGTTTTGAAAAATCCGCTGCGTTACATCGCGGTTTTGCTGGGCACACTGTATGAGAACGACGGGTTCCTCGGCCAGCTGGGGCTGTTCGGCTGGAAGGATATGCCGATTGCGTTTATCAGCATCACCGCACCGCCGGTGCTGCTGGCGGCGGCGATGCTCTGCACCGCGCAGACCGACACGCTGGGCCGACGCCGCATGGGCTGGCTGGGCGTGTTCGGCCTGGTCTACGCCGTAGGCGCGATGACCGCCATGTACATCACCTACACGCCGGTGGGCATGGTGCGCATCGTCGGCTTGCAGACGCGGTATTTCCTGCCGGTCTGGCTGCTGCTGGTGCTGGCCGCGGCGGCTGTGCTGCGGCGGGTGCTGGCCCCGCGGCTGACCGCGGCTAAGGGCGAGGCGCTGGCGGTAACGCTGTGCGGCTGGTATGCGTTTGCCGGGGCCGTGCTTTTGTTCCAGCATTACTTTGTGGGACCGGTGTATACGATTTATAAGTAAAGAAAAGGCTTCTCCCCTCGGGGGAGAAGCTGTCACCGAAGGTGACTGATGAGGGGCGGGTGTGCTCCGGCACGCCGTTCACGGGCAATTATGGCAAGGCCGCCCCTCATCCGGCCCTACGGGCCACCTTCCCCCACGGGGGAAGGCTTACCACAACACGAAAGGAGGCTCGCACCCATGCTGCATCTACTCTACGCCCTTGCGCTGCTGCTTCTGCTCTGCGGGACCTGTGCGATTCTGGCGGAGCGGTTTACTCTCTCCCCCGCCTTGCTGCCGCTGCCGGTATTGAGCGGCGCGGTGGTCGTGCTGTATCTCTGCGGGGTCGCGGGTTTCCTGCGCGTTGGCGCTGTGGCTGTACTGCTGGCGCTGGCCGCCGTGTGGGTCGTCGGGCTTGTGCAATACCGCCCCGCCGGGGTGGCCGACGCCTGGAAAAGAGCGGCCTCCGTCCCCGGTTTCACGCTGTTTTTAGGCGGTGCTGCGTTTATCTGGCTGCTGTTCTGTGTACAGCAGCCGATGTTTACCCAGTGGGATGAGTTCACGGCGTGGGGCCTGGCTCCCAAGATGGTCGTGGAGCGCGGCGCATTCTATGTGGCCGACCCGGTCAACCTGAAGGCGTCCTTCACCTACCCGGCAACGAGTCTGATCACATTTTTGTTCCAACCCTTCGGCCCTTGGGCCGAGTGGGCCTGTCTGGCCGCCATTGACACGCTGGCGCTGGCCTGTCTGGCCGCTGCGTCCGCCCTGCCGCGGGAGCGCTGGGCGGGCGGCGTGCTCGTGTTTGCAGCGGGGTTCCTGCTGCCGTTTTTCTTCTCGGCCACGCCCACGGGCAGCTACGCAGCGCAGTACGTCAACGCCATGGCCGACCTGCCGCTGGCGATGCTGTTCGGCGGCACGCTCTGCCTGTATTTCGCGGTGGGACGCCGCAAAATTGCCTACTGGCTTGTTGCGCTGCCGCTGGCCGTGCTGACGCTGACCAAGGACATCTGCTTTGCCTACGGGCTGATCGCGGCATTCCTGATCGGGCTGGATCTGTGGCTGGCCGCAGATGAGCCCTGCAGAAAGGCGTTCCCCAAGGCTCTGCTCCGGGCGGGCGCACTGGCTGTTATCGTGCTGGCGGCGTTTTCAAGCTGGGGCCGCTACACGGCGGCTGTCACCCCCACGGCGGACACCGCCGCGAGCGTCGGCAGTGAGGGCCTGAGCTACGGCGCGGTATTGGTCGGCGGCGTAAAGCAGCTGCTGGGCATGGGCCGCACCGAAAAGTTCGCGCAGATCATGGCTGCCATGGGCAGCGCGTTCTTTACGCGGCGCATCTGCCTTTTGGGCGGCGGCATTATGGCTGTGGCTGCCATTACGATGGTCGCCGCCGCGGCATGGCTGGCCGCTGACAGGGGCGCACCGCGCCGCCGCGTGCTGGCCGCGCACCTGGGGTTTGCGTTCTGCTTTGCGGCGCTGTATCTGTTCCATCTGATTCTGTACAACTACAACTTCTCCGACCTGGAGGGACTGGCGCTCAAGGACTATGACCGCTATCTGGCCCCCTACTATCAGGCGTGGATGCTGGCGATGCTCTGCCTGCTGGCGCGCGGCGCGCGGGAGCGGCTGGCGCAGCTGGCGACGGGCGGCGCGGCGGCGGTGATTTTTGCCGTATTCTGCTGGCGCGGTGTGCCCGCGGCGGGCTTCTGGTCCGGTGCCGACAGCCTGTACACGCTGCGCGCCGACGTGCAGAACCGCGCTGACACGATGAACACCGTGCTGGGCTGGCCGGACCGCGTGCTGGTCATCAGCCAAGGCGACGACGCCACGCGATGGTATTATTATCGGTACGAGCTGACCGCGCAGGTCGTGAACGGCTTTGGCGGCTTCTATGGTCGCCTGGGCGAGACGCAGGACCGCTGGGACAGCGATTTTATGAATCTGGTCGAGAGCGAAAACTGGACGCTCTACGACTACAAGGCCGTCTGCGTGCCGGACACGCTGGTCGCCTACATGGCCGAGAAGGACTGCGATTATATCCTGATCGACCGCGCGGACGACTATCTGCAGCGGGAGTTCAGCCCCCTGTTTGAGGGCGGGCTGACCAACGACATGCCCGCAACGCTCTATCATTTTGAGGGCGCGGACGCGGCAGTGCCGTTCACGCTGGCAGCTGTGGCAGAAAGCGGGGTGGAGTAAATGCGTAAACCGCTTTTGAAGGCGCGGCAGCTGCTTTTGCTGGCGTATCTGCTGGCGGCGGTGCTCTGGGTGGTGCGGTGTCTCGTCGGCTGCGGCGTCATGCTGAACTACAAGCTGCAGGGCAAAATGCCTCAGACGCACGTGGACGCCGCCGAGCTGGTGACCGAGAGCTTTGCGCCTTATTCATCCAACGAATGGTGGACGCCGCCGGACGACGACCCGGCGTGGTATCTTTCCACCGACAGCGACCCGCATATTTACTGGCAGGGCCAGGGGTATATCGAGACCGCCGTGCTGGACGCGGCGCACCGACTGCCCCCGGGCGGCGTGGCGCTGTACTATTTGAAGCCCGGCCAGACCGACTACACCGAGGCGCAGAAGGTCTACGCCAAGGTCACGGCCCCCGGCGTCTACACGTTTGATTTGGGCGGGCAGTGGGTCACGGGGCTGCGCATCGACCCGGACAGCGTGGGCGGCGTGCCGACGCTGTTTACCGGCATTGATCTGAACCCCGCGCGCCCATGGTACACCCGCTTTGTCCCCACGGCTGGTTGGTGGCTGGTGCTTGCGTTTGTGCCGGCAGTGGCGGCGGCGATGGCGAGCGCGGTTTGTTCCTTCTTTATAAAGAAGGAACCGAAGAAATTTTAAATGCAGTAGGGGCCGGGCATGCCCGGCCCGCAACATAAAAGGCCGAATCGCGTTTACAGGAAGGTCGAGGGCAGGGCATGCCCTGCCCCTACGTCTCTGCGCATTTGTAGGGGGGCGGCGTCCCCGATGCCCCTACACGCAATTTATCACAGCAAGGAGCTGACCCTATGGAACTACTCTGCGTACTGGCGGCGGTGGCGGCGCTGTTCTGCGGCTGCGCGGTGCTGACGCTGAAATGCCGCGTCCCGGCATCCGTCGCACCACTGACGGCACTGTCCGCCATCGTCGCGGTGCTGACACTGGCCGCAATGGCGGGCGTTCTCTACCCCGCCGCGTGGCTGCTGTATCTTCTCTGTCTGGCGGGCGGCGTCTGGGTCGCGGCGTCCTGCAGGGGCGGCACCGGCGCGGCGCAGCGCCTTTTCACCCCGGGCAGCGTGCTGTTCTGGGGCATGGCGCTGGCGTTCACGGTCTACTTTTTTGTGCGGCAGCCTATGGCGACGGACTTTGACGAGCTGAGCCTGTGGGCAACAGCGGTCAAGATCACGAAGGTCAACGACAGCCTGTACGCCACCGCCGAGCTGGGCACGCCCTGGGCCGCGACCCAGAACCCCGGCCTGCCGCTGCTGGCGTATTTCTTCCAGTTTTTCGGCGATTATGCAGATTGGAAAATTTACGTCGGTTATGACATTTTGTATTTTTCCGTGTTTGCCGCCGTTGTGGGGGCTGTCCCGCGGGAAAAATGGCGCGTGGCCGTGCCGATGGCCGCCGTGCTGTGGTGTGTGCCGTTCTTCTTCACGAACTACAACCACACGATCTACCTGACGACCACCTACATGACCAGCTACGGCGACGTGCCTGCGGGGCTGGTGTTCGGCGGGGCGGTGGCCGCGTGGCTGGCGCTGCGCCAAACTTCAGCCCCCAAGTGGGCCGTGCTGCCGATTCTGGCGCTGTCTGCCAACATCAAGGCCAATACGTTTGTTTTGGCGCTGGTGGCGGCGGGGCTGGTGGCTGTGGACGAGTGGCTGTTTGCCGACGACGGCGATTTCAAGGCCGGTCTGCTCCCCCGCACCGGGTTCAGCCTTGCCTGCTTTGCCGCGCCGATGGCAATTTACTATCTGTGGAATGTGCGCTATGTCGGCTGGCTCGTCAGCCGCAGCGCCAGTGATTCCGGCGTCGGCGAGACGAGCGCCCCGCTGTCCGCCGTCGTGGTCAACGGCATTAAAATTCTGCTGGGACAGCCGGTGGAGGGCTTTTACGCCGAGCGCGAGGCACAGTTCCGCACTGCGATGGCCGACATGGGCCACCAGTTCTGGACGAGTGACGGCAAGCTGAGCATGATCGGGCAGGGCCGCAATGTGGTCGCGCTGATTGCCATCGTGTTTGCCGTGGCGATCCTGGCTGCAGCGTCGCGGCGGCTCAAGGCACGCATCGCGGTCATTGGTGCGCTGTCCGGCGTCTGCTTTTTGGGGTATAACCTCATGCTGGCGCTGAGCTACGGCTTTATCTTTGTGCCGTTCCAAGCTGAACAGCTGATTGACTATAACCGCTACATTTACAGCTATTACATCGGCTGGTTCATTCTGGCGCTGGGGTGTCTGTCGGTGGCGCTGCTGCCGCAGATCACGGTCAAGTGTGAGGCAGACGGCCCGACAGCGGTTTTTGCTGCGACTCGCCGGCAGCCGCAAGCTGCCTTTGAGCTGTTTGTGCTGGTGCTGGCCTGCGGGATGCTGTTCCGCCAGGGCCAGCTGATTCTGCCGCAGCTGAGCGTGCAGGGCTTTGCCGACAGCGAGTTCACGGACCGCCGCGCCGAGCGCGCCGAGGCCGAGCTGGTGTGCAGCTACCTCGCCCCCGATGACCGCGTCTTTTATGTCGGTCAGGGCGACAACGGCGAGGGCTGGTTCAGCGCCGTGTTTGACTTCTACCCGATTCTGGTGGACTACTCCGGCACCGTTACCACCGACCCCGACACCGGCGAAACCAAGATGATCGGCGGCGGCGGCGAGCTGGGTCTGCCCGAATTGCAGCCCGCCGAGGGTGTGAAAAACACCTACTACCACGGCTTTACGGCGCAGGAGCTGGACGACATCGTGCGCGGCAACGGCTGCACGGTGCTGTACATCCAGACGCTGGACGATATTTTTGTGCAAAGCTACGCCGATTTGTTTACCGACAAGCTGGCGGCGGCGCAGAGCGGCGAGACGTTGCTCTACCGCGTGACCGATGCGGGCTTTGCCCCGATGCCGATGGAGGTGAGCGCACAGTGAAGGCTTTGAAAAACTGGTTCTCCCGCCGCGGCGCACTGCCGCTGACGGCGTATCTGCTGGCGCTGGCCGTCTGGCTGGTGCTGGGCGTGGTGCACTTTGGCAGTGACGCCGCCGCCCGGGCGCAGGGCCGTCTGGCCGAGGAGACGATGGCCGTGACCGACTGGCAGCTGGTGGGCCTTGTGCAGAGCGCGGACGGCACGCTGACGACACAGGACGGCGACCCGCAGATGATTTTGGAGGACGTGGGCAGCCGCGTGGTGCGCACGATCTCCTACACCGCCGAATTTGACGGTGAGGCGCGGGAAATGTGCCTGTACTACACGACAAAGGTCGGCGAGGATTACTCCGCGGACCGCCGGGTGTTTCCGCAGAGTCTGGGAAGCGGGCAGTACGTCTACACGCTGCCGCGCACGAGTCTGGCCGCGCTGCGGCTCGACCCCTGCAGCCCCGAGGAAAACAAGGCCGTGACGCTGACAATGAGCGACATCACGCTGAACGCCGCCGACACCCTGCCCGCCGTATGGCAGTATTTTGTGCCGACGTGGTATCAGGCGTTTTGTCTGGTGCTCTACCCCGCGCTGGCCGCCGCAGCGGTGAGCATGGTCGGGGCCGTGGTTACGGAGAGAAAGAGAAAATAATTTTGGGGTCAGGCGGGTGCTTCACGCAGGTGGAGCACCCGCCTTTTTTGTCGCGGCCCGCGGCCCTGCGCGGCTGCCCTTGAACGGTGTGCCTACCGCAAGGCTGCGGGCCGGGCATGCCCGGCCCCTACGTTCTACGCGGGGGAGCGATTTACCTCTCCCCGGGGTGTTTTCCGGTGCCACCGGCGGGCACGGAGCGGTCAAGACCGCTCCCTACAAACCACCCGCTATCGCTGCATCGCGTGGGAGGCTTTTTCTTTTTGGCATATTTTTTCATCTTTTTTGCGCTTTTGGAATATTTTTCGCTTATTTTGCACAAATTGGTTGCTTTTGCGGTTCCTATTATACTATAATGATAAAGTATAGAAAAATGTACATTTTTGCCGCGTGTTTGCTCCGCTTGTAATTATAGGAGAAGTCATGAGTGATAAAGAGAAAATCCTGATTGCGGACGACTCCGCGATGAACCGCGCTATCCTGACAGAGATGCTGGGTGACGGGTATGAGATTCTGGAGGCGGAAAACGGCAGACAGGCTGTGGCCATTTTGCAGTCCGCGACGGACATCGACCTGCTTTTGCTCGATATTATGATGCCCGAGATGGACGGCTTTGAAGTGCTGGCCATGATGAACAAATACCACTGGATCGACGAGGTCCCCGTCATCATGATTTCGGCGGAGAATGCGTCCAGCTACGTCGAGCGTGCCTATGATCTTGGCGCTACCGACTATATCAGCCGCCCGTTTGACATGGCCGTCGTGCGCCGCCGCGTCATCAATACCCTGATGCTTTACGCCAAACAGAAGCGGCTGGTCCGCCTTGTGGCCGAGCAGGTCTATGAAAAAGAGAAAAGCAACTCCACGATGATCAACATACTGAGCCATATTGTGGAGTTCCGCAACGGGGAGAGCGGTATGCACGTGCTGCATATCCAGACAGCCACCGATATTCTGCTGCACACACTTGTGCAGAAAACCGACAAATACCACCTGACCGCCGCGGATATTTCGCTCATCAGCACCGCTTCGGCGCTGCATGACATCGGCAAGATCAACATTCCCGAATCCATCCTGAACAAGCCCGGCAGGCTGACGAAGGAAGAATTCGAGGTCATGAAAACCCACACCACAATTGGTTCGGAGATTCTGGAAAAGCTGCCGTTCCAGCAGGAGTCCGATCTTGTCAAGACGGCCTACGCTATATGCCGCTGGCATCATGAGCGCTGGGACGGGCACGGCTACCCGGACGGGCTTAAAGGTGAGCAGATCCCCATCGCCGCGCAGGTCGTGTCTTTGGCCGATGTATACGACGCATTGACGAGCGAGCGCTGCTACAAAAAAGCGTTCGACCACGACACCGCGGTGAAGATGATCCTGAACGGGGAGTGCGGGCAGTTCAACCCGCTGCTGCTGGAATGCCTGACCGAGTGCGGCGCGCAGCTGCATGCCGAGCTGAGCATTGCTTCGGACACCGGCAACCAGCTGCACCGTCTGGCAGATGCACAGCATATTTCCGATGCCCTCCTGCGGGAGAACGCACTGCCCGGGCAAAATCATATAGTGCAGTCGCTGTCCCGCATGCAGCAGAAGGGCCGGTTCTTTAACCAGAGCGTCCGCTGCATACAGTTTGACTATGACAGTGCCACCGGTCATCTTTCCTTCTCGGCGTGGGCGGCGGAGCACATGGGCGTGCCCAAGGATCTGCTCCTGCCCGATGCAGTCGAGGAAACCGGGTTCGCCCTTGCGGACATTGCGCGTATCCAGAAGGCGCTGCGCGCCACCAGCGCAGAGCACCCCTACACCGAGCTTTCGATGCTGCTGCCCGTTGACGGCGAGCTTCGCTGGCATCACGTGCGCCTGTGCTCCCTGTGGAGCGATGACAGCGTACCCGCGTATATCGGCGCTGCCGGGCAGGCCGACCCTGCAGAGCAGTTTTTTGACTACCATCATGACCTCTACCATGATGTCCTGACCAACGCCTATAACCGCCGCTTCTTTGAGAAGCAGCTGCGGAAGCTCATGGAAGTGGATGCCATAGCCATGCTGGACCTTGACCAGTTCAAGCAGATCAACGACGTCTACGGCCATCAGGCCGGCGACGACGCGCTGCGCATGCTGGTGAGTGCTGTAACGGCCTGCGTGCGCAACCGCAGCGATGCACTGGTGCGGTACGGCGGCGACGAGTTTTTGCTGATTTTCCCGCATATCCCGGAGCATGTCTTTATAAAGCGGCTTGAGCAGATCCGCGCGACGGTGCAGGCGCTGCACATGATCGAATACCCCGACCTGCATCTGACGGTCAGCATCGGCGGTGTGTACGGTGCCTGCACCCTTGACCCCGGCATCCGTCAGGCGGACAAGCTGCTGTATCAGGCCAAGGAGTGCCGGAACAAATGTATCACCGCAGCATTTTCCGCAGAAGAACCAAAGCCAAATCAGGAATCCGATAAATTGTAAGAAAGAAGAAGGTCCCCTATGACATTGCAGGAATTTTATGACCGCATCGGCGGCGATTACAAGGCAACCATCAGCCGACTGCCCAGCGAGGCACTCATCAAAAAGTTTGTGCTGAAATACCCCGGCGACCCCAGCTTCAACCAGCTGAAGGACGCGCTGGCCGCCCAGGACTGGGAGCTGGCCTTCCGCGCCAGCCACACGCTGAAGGGCGTGGCCCAGAACCTTGGCATGGACCGCCTGTATAAGGCCGCCGCCACGCTCTGCGACGCAGTCCGCGGCCCGAAGCCGCTGGAGGATGCCAGCCTCTGGCCGCCGGTGGTGGCCGCGCATGAGGAAGTGCTGGCCGCGATCCGAGAGCTGTAAAAACATCCGAGATGATGCCCGCGGCGGACGACACCGAAGCTGCCCGGGCCATGCCTGCAAAATATACGTGCGGCGCTGCGGACCCTGCCTCCCTGCCCGGCTGCCGCGCTGAAAAGACCGGAGCTGTTTTCGATGAATAAGAAGGAGAATCCCGGCGTAAGCAGACGCGGGGCAGCCATGCTGCTGTTGTTCAGCCTGGCTGTCAGCGTTCTGCTTGGCTTTGCTATGCCCGTACACGCCGCGGACGGTGGCCGGACCACCCTGCGCACCCTGCGCGTCGGCTTCTACCCCTACACCGGCTACATGGCCACCGCTGCAGACGGCAGCCGCAGCGGCTATGCCTATGAGACGCTGCAGGACATGGCCAAGTATGAAAACCTCAACTACGAGTATCTGGGCTATGACTGCGACGTCAATGAGATCATGGATATGCTGGAGAACGGCGAAGTCGATATTGTGCCGATGCTGCGCAAAACGCCGGAGCGTGAGGAACGGTTCGACTTTTCTGCCGAGCCGATCAGCAACATTGCCACGATGCTGACCGTCAAGGCCGGCAACCGCAGCATTGTGGCCGGTGACTACAGCACCTACGACGGGATGATCGTCGGCGTGAGCCGCACAGGCAATAGCCGCAATGACAGCTTTAAAGCCTACGCCGAGGAGCACGGCTTCCGCTACACCCCGGTGTACTATGACACCGACGAGGAGCTGTCCAGCGCCCTGCGCACCGGGGAGATCACCGCCGCCGTCTCCAACCGGATGCGCCAGACGAAGAACGAATGGATCATTGACACCTTTGACGTGCAGGACAGCTATATTGCCGTGCGCAAGGGTGATGCCCCGACGCTGCGGCTCGTCAACAACGCTATTGCGGCGATGAACCGCGACAACCCCAGCTGGCGCACGACCCTGTTCAACAAATACTACACCGGCAGCCATACCAGCAGCAAAATTAATCTGACCGATGCCGAGGAAAACTATGTCATCGCCTGCAACGACGCAGACACGGTGTTCACGGTGCTTGTCAACCCGGACCGTTACCCTTACTCCTACATGACGCCGGACGGCATGCCCACCGGCATCATGGTGGATATTTTCCAAAAGGCAGCAGGCCGGGCGCGGCTGCGCTACAAATTCCTGAAGCCCGCGGACCGCAGCGAGTACAAGGCCATGCTGGCGGACGGGCAGGCGGATTTTGTCATCGACCTGACCGACGACATGTCCCAGGCGGAGAACTACGGCTACAAGCTGACCGACAGCTATCTGTCGGCGGAGTTTTCCTGGGTGCTGCTGCGCCGCCACAACGGTGCGCTGAACAATGTCGCTGTCGCATACGATTTTTCCCCCTCCGCGCTGGAAATGCCCGGCCTGAGCGACACGGCCCATATAGAGTACCTGAATTCCTTTGATGACTGTCTGGCCGCCGTGCGCGACGGGACCGTCGATGCTTACTATACCTACACCTACCAGGCCGAGCGCACGGTCTTTGACGACACGCACAACGAGCTGCGCTCGATGCTGAGCGGCGAGCAGCGCAATTTCTGCATCGGCGTCCGGCAGGACTACGATGTGCTGCTGCGCACTGTGCTGAACAAGAGCATCGACAGCCTGACCCGCGCCGAGATCAGCACCATCACCAACGCCTACATCAACCTGGGGCAGCAGCCGTTCTCCCTGACGCGGCTGGCCTATCAGTATCCGGCCATTATCGTGCTGACCTGCCTGTGCGTTCTGGTTACCGCGGTCTGCATCGCGCTGGTCCTCCGCGCCCAACGGTTCCGCGCCGAGACCGAAAAAGCCCTGCGCAAGGCCGAGGAGGCCAGCGTCGCCAAGACGGAGTTCCTGTCCAACATGTCCCACGACATCCGCACGCCCATCAACGGCATTATGGGTATGCTGGACATTGCCGAGGACAACTTTGACAACAAGGCCCGCGTGCGGGACTGCATGACCAAGATGCGCGGTGCGGCGTCCCACCTGCTCTCCCTCATCAACGACGTGCTGGACATGACCAAAATCGAATCCGGCAATATGCAGATGCTGGACACATCGTTTGATCTGCGGGCGCTGCTGGATTCCTGCTGCTCCATCGTAGAAGGCCAAATCGTGGACCGGCACATGACCTTCACAAAGCAGATCGGCCCGTTCTGGCATCCGTACCTGATCGGCAGTGAGCTGCATATCCGGCAGGTTCTTATCAACATTCTTTCCAACGCCGTCAAGTACACGCCCGACGGCGGCGAGATCAACTTCCGCGCCAAGGAAACGCTGTTTGAAGAAGGTCTTGTCCACCTGCGGATGGAGATCAAGGACAACGGCATCGGTATGAGCGAGGAATTCCTGCAGCATATTTTTGAGCCGTTCACGCAGGAGCAGCGCTCGAGCCGCACCCACTACAAGGGCACAGGTCTGGGCATGGCCATCACAAAGAAGCTCGTTGACCAGATGCACGGCTCGCTCGATGTCGAGAGTGAGCCCGGCAAGGGTTCGACCTTCATTGTGCGGCTGTCGCTGCCCTTGGGCACACCACCCAAGGCCGAGCCGTCCGTGGTCGTGCGGCATGCCGCATCGACAGCCGCATCCGGCAGCAGTTGGGGCGATGCCCCCGCCGAGGGGGCAGAGACTGCTGCGGCTGCCCCCGCGGCAGCGGAAACTGTGCTGCCGCTGGCCGGGCTGCACCTGCTGCTGGCCGAAGATAACGAGCTGAACAGCGAGATCGCCACAGCCCTGCTGGAGGAGCAGGGGGCCAGCATCACCGCCGTTGAGAACGGCAGACTGGCGCTGGAGACCATCCAGAACGCTGCGCCGCGCACCTATGACGCGATTCTGATGGACGTCATGATGCCCGAGATGAACGGCCTGGAGGCTACCCGGTGCATCCGGGCGTTTGAGGGCAAGGGGCCCGGCGAGGGCACGCCCATCATCGCCATGACGGCCAATGTCTTTGCCGACGACGTGAAGGCCTGCCTGGACGCGGGCATGAACAGCCACGTGGGCAAGCCGCTGGACATGAAGGTGCTGATCGGCGAGATCCTGAAGTACGCGGACGCGCGCTGAAGAATCCAAAGTAGAACCCATTTTTTGCAAATTTAATAAAGAAAATATGCCAGCCGTATTGCAAAAGCTGTTTTTTTCGATGTATAATGGAAAGGATAATTTTTTGGGATATGGCGGGCGCTGTTGTTTGGCATCCGCCGACATGGAGGGTGAATTATGGCAACGAAGTATATTTTTGTGACCGGCGGCGTTGTGTCGGGCCTGGGCAAGGGCATCACAGCGGCCAGCCTGGGACGTCTGCTCAAGACCCGCGGACTGAAGGTGGCCAGCCAGAAGCTGGACCCCTACATCAACGTTGACCCGGGCACGATGAGCCCGCTGCAGCACGGCGAGGTGTTCGTGACCGACGACGGCACCGAGACAGACCTCGACCTCGGCCATTATGAGCGCTTCATCGACGAAAACCTGAACAAATACTCGAACCTGACCACCGGCAAGGTCTACTGGAACGTCCTGAACAAGGAGCGTCAGGGCGCTTATCTGGGCCAGACCGTGCAGATCATCCCCCACATCACCAACGAGATCAAGAGCTACATCTATAATCTGGCCAAGAGCACCGAGGCGGACGTCGTCATCACCGAGATCGGCGGCACCACCGGCGACATCGAGAGCCAGCCCTTCCTGGAGGCCATCCGTCAGGTCGGTCTGGAGCAGGGCCCCGAGAACTGCTGCTATATCCACGTCGTACTGGTGCCCTACATCTCCGGCTCCGACGAATACAAGTCCAAGCCCGCGCAGCACTCCTGCAAGGAGCTGCAGGGCATGGGCATTGCGCCGAACATCATCGTCCTGCGCGCCGACGGCCCTGTAGGCAACGACATCAAGCGCAAGATCAGCATGTTCTGCAACGTGCGCCCCGACTGCGTCATTGAAAACCTGACGATGCCGAGCCTGTACGAGTGCCCGCTGATGCTGGAATCCGCCGGTCTGACGAACGTCGTGGCCCGCCAGCTGCACCTGCAGACCCCGCCGAGCGATCTGACCGAGTGGAAGGCGCTCATCAGCCGCATTGCGACCCGCAGCAAGACCTGCACGATTGCGCTGGTCGGCAAGTATGTCAAGCTGCACGACGCTTATTTGAGCGTCATGGAGAGCCTGTACCACGCGGGCTTTGAGAACGAGAGCAAGGTCGAGATCAAGTGGGTCGACAGTGAGCATCTCGTCGACCAGGACTGCTGCGCCGACGAGCTGGGCGACGCGGACGGCATCATTGTGCCGGGCGGCTTTGGTGACCGCGGCATCGAGGGCATGATCCAGGCTGCGCAGTACGCGCGTGAGAACCACGTGCCCTATTTCGGCATCTGCCTGGGCATGCAGATCATGGTCATGGAGTACGCCCGCAACGTACTGGGCTACGCCGACGCCAACTCCAGCGAATTTACGCCCGAGGGCCACCATAACGTCATTGACCTGATGCCGGACCAGCAGGGCGTTGAGACGAAGGGCGGCACGATGCGTCTGGGCAAGTACCCCTGCGTCATCACGCCGGGCACTAAGATGGCCGACTGCTACGGCACGACGGAGATCGACGAGCGCCACCGCCACCGCTATGAGTTCAACAACGAGTTCCGCGCCGAGTTCGAGGAGAAGGGTCTCGTCATCGCCGGTACCAGCCCGGACGGACGCCTTGTGGAGGCTGTGGAGATCCCGGGCCGCGATTTCCATCTGGGCGCGCAGTTCCACCCCGAGTTCAAGAGCCGCCCGAACCGTGCGCACCCCCTGTTCAAGGGCTTCATCGCCGCCGCGCTGAAGTTCCAGAGCGAGCACACCCCGACCGGCCATCCCGCGGTACTGGGAGAGTAAAATACAGTATAAGCCGAGGAACTCGTCCCTTAGTGACGGGATCCTTTTTGCGGCCCTTACCGCTCCGCCATTTGTTTGTTTACAACTCTTTCACATCTGTAACGCATTATTCCCGCGCGGCTATTCGTATTAGTATACAGAAGGCGGCAGGGACAAAATCTCCACAATATCCTGTCGAAAACGCAGCTGCGAATTGTGCGGATTGTCGCTTGTTTTGTGCGCCGCGTGCGGCGTATAATAGTACATCATCGAAAGGGTGTAAATGTATGCGTAACTGGTGTTCGCGCCATCCTGTCTGGTTCATGGCGCTCTATGCTTTGTTTTACTTATCGTTTTTTGCGCTGCTGGAGCGCACGATCCAGACACCGGATCTGTGGGTACACTGCCAGCTGGACGATTTGATCCCGTTCTGCAAATATGCCATTGTACCGTATATTTTGTGGTTTCCGTGGATTCCGTTTACGCTGTTTTATCTGCTGTATAAGGCCCCGCGGGAGGATTTCTGGCGGCTGTGCATTCCGCTGTTCACCGGCATGACGATGACGCTTCTGTTCTATGCCATTGTGCCTAACGGCCTAGCCCTGCGCCCGAAATACGTGCCGGGCACCGACATTTTTGCGCAGCTTGTGCGGATGATCTACCGCAGCGACACGCCAATGAATGTCTGCCCGTCCATCCATGTGTTCAACTCGGTCACGCTGATGCTGGCGTACTACCGCAGTGCAATCTTTGATGCCTCGCGCCGCCGCTGGATGCGCTCCGCCGCCATGGTGCTGTGTGTGTCGATCTCGCTGTCCACGATACTGCTCAAGCAGCACAGTGTCATTGACGTGGTGTTTGGTCTGCTGCTGGCGCTGTTGCTGGATTATGCCGCCACCGTTTTGCAGAGAAGCCCGGTGCAGCGCCGCGAGCGCCGCGTACCGGAAAGGCTGTAATAGAGAGTACGTAGGTTCTTTCTTTGCAAAGAAAGAACCAAAGAAATTCCAAATGCACAATAAAAAAGACGTCCTGTCTGCGCAATGTTGCAGGCAGGACGTTTTTCGTTACAGCGCATATACAAGGATGCCGACCAAAATCATCGCCAGTGCGGCGAGCTTTTTAGGGTTCATCTTCTCGTGGAAGATCGTAACGCCGAAAATCGTGACGTAAATATAGCCTGTTGCTTCCAGTACAGGCCCGACGTTGAGCGGTACGCCCTTGTAGGCCAGCATCGTTAAGAGCGTGCAGCCCACAAAGAGGGCATAGCCTAAAATCACCCGCCAGTCGGTGTACTCCGCCAAGACCGACTTGTGCTCCCGCAGCGCGGCCTTCTTCAAAAGCACCTGCGAGACCGCGGAGAGGAACGTGCTGCACAGATACAGCAGCACATAGGGCAGCTGTGCCTGACTCATTTGCCGCCCTCCCCCTCATTGTCGGCCCGTACAAAAAGCACGATGCCGCATATAATGATGACCGCACCGATGACCCGGCGCGGCGTGACGGCCTCACCAAAAACGGCCAGACCCAGCAGAATGCCCCACACCACGGTGACGGCCTTGTTCGCGTAGGCCGTCGTCAGCGGCAGATGCTTGATGACCTGCTGCCAGCCCACCGCATAGGTGACGAGCGCCAGCAGCATCAGGCCGTACAGCACGATAAACGCCGCGCTCAAAAACGGCTGCTGCGCGGCCAGCTTGCTGCACACGCTGCTGCCCGCATAGATGCCCAGGATCACATGCAGCAGCAGGAACCATTTTGCCTGCTTCATGCGTCGTTCTCCTCATGCCGGATGACCTCGCGCTCGACGTACTGGGGCGCTGCGTTGGCGCACATGTAGATGCGGCCCACGTACTCGCCCATAATGCCCAGTACGACCAGGATCATGCCGCCGAGCAGCAGCAGCAGCGCCGTAGTGGACGCCCACCCGATTGGGGCCGCCGCGCGGGTAAAGTGGTCGATGATGATATAGATAAAGTAGAGAAAGCCCGCCATGGCAAACAGCGTGCCGATGTAGGTCGCAATGCGCAGCGGCTTGACGGAAAACGACGTAAAGCCGTTCATCCAGAGATTCAGCAGCTTGCTCAGCGTGTAGCCGCTGCGGCCCTCCTCACGGGCGCGGTGGTGCACCGGCACGTTGCAGATGCGCTTGGTGGAGCGCAGCACCAGCCCGATGACGTAGGGGTAGCAGTGCTCATAGCGCAGCATCTCGTCCACAATGAAGCGGCGCGCCGCAAAGTAGCTGTTGACGACGAGCTCCGGCGGCTTGCCCAGCATGATCTCGGTCATTTTGCTATTGACCCAGCTGCCCAGGTTGCGCCAGCCGGCCTGACGCTTCGTGTCATAGCTGGCGTAGACGACGTCATAGCCCTCGTCAATTTTTGCCAGCAGCTTGCCGACCTCGTCCGCCGGGGTCTGGCCGTCGTCGTCGAGGCAGACGACAATGTCGCCGCTGCACTTGTGAAAGCCCGCCATCAGCGCCGCATGCTGGCCGAAGTTTTTCGCCAGATCGACGCCCACGACATGGCTGTCCGCCGCCACAAGGCTGCGAATCGTGCCGAAGGTATCATCCGGCGAGCAGTCGTTCACCAGAATGACCTCGTAGTCATACTGCGGCAGGGTCTGCATGGTGGCGGCGATCTCCGCCACTACGCCCCCCACCGTATGCTGGGAGCGGTAGCACGGGATCACGTAAGATATTTTCTGCATAGCTGTGTACTTCCTTCTGCGCTCACGGGCGCTTATAGATCACCAGATCCTCGGTGGAGACGACCTGCTGCCAGTTCTCGGCCAGCAGACGGGCAGCAACGCGGGTGTCGTGGCCGCACATCACGTAGCGGGAATAGATCGGGTTTTCGGTATCCCACAGGTAGCTGTTTTTGTCAAATTCAATGCCCATGCCGTCCGGCACGGCGTAGAGATAGCCGTGGAACACCCCGTCGTCATAGGCGTAGGCCAGCGTGTGGTCCCAGGGGTCGGCCCCGGCATCCTGCACGCTGGCGGTCAGGGCGGCCTCGACGGTCTGCATCTGGGCGGCCATTTCGGCGTTTTTTTCGGGCAGGCTGCCGCGCTGGAAGTTCATCGGCAGCAGCAGGACGACGAGCACCGGCAGCCAGACGGCGGCGGGCGCGGCGTCCTCGACAACGACGGCCCCCAGCAGCAGGATGGCCAGCAGCATCATGTGACGCGGGTCGATGTTGTACATGAACAGCAGTACCAGCGCAATGACCGCGCTGCAAAACAGCGCACAGCCCTTGAGCACCAGCGGGCGGCCTTTGTGCTTATCCCAGACAAGGCAGACCACCGCGACGAGCACAACGGCCAAAAACGTCACACAGCCGCCGCCGATGTAGGTCGTCTCACCGTGGAGTGTGGGCAGAATATCGTCCCGCCAGGCCGCGTGCAGCAGGGTCGCGGCGCGGGCGCACTCATAGCGGACCGCCGCCACGGGATGGAGCTGCAATAACAGCCGGATGCCGTCAAAGTCCATGCCGCCGTCGCTGAAATAGGGCGCAGCGAGCTTGGCCATGGCGAACAGCGAAACCGCGAACCCGCCCGCCGCCGTGCCCAAACAGGCCGCGCGGCGGCGCTTATTCTGCCAGACCGCCGTGAGCGGGAACACCCAGAACAGCAGCGCGTAGGGGCGGAAGATCGTTTCCACCGCACAGGCCGCGGCACAGGCAATCAGCCAGCCAGTCTTGCCGCTGCGGTGCAGGGCCGCCGCCGTGCCGACGATGAGGAGCGCCAGCATATAGTGCATGGCCTCCGACGCGCCGCTGACGCAGGAGCGAAGCGGCAGCATGATGCTGAACAGTGCGCCGCACAGCGCGATGCACTGCCAGTAATTCAGCCGCGCGCAGCGGGCAAACACCGCGATGCCCACGGCAATCAGCAGCAAATTACACCACAGCACGACGTTTACGCTGGCACCGAACAGCAGACCCGGCAGCGCGTAGGCCCAAATCAGCAGCGGGCCCCAGGTACCGTAGCGGCCAATATCCGCAGTGGATTCCTGATAGCCGAAATACCCCTGCGGCCCGCCGTGGGTCAGCACGCTGACGACCTGGCGGTTATAGAGCGCCTCGTCGTTGTTCATCGTGGTGGGCAGCCAGACCTCGTTCAGCGGCGTGCGGTAGCACAAAAAGTAAAAGCCCGCAAGGAACACGACTGCCCCCAACGCGCAGAGCAGCGCATTGGGGGTCTTTTGCAGGCAGGTTCGGATTTTCTGCATCGGTTTTTTCACGTCAGTTCTCCGCCAGCTTGGCCATAAAGACGACGTCGCGGTAGGCTCCGTCCAGCAGCTCCATATCGCGGAAAACGCCCTCCTGCACAAAGCCGGCCTTTTCATAGCTGCGGCGCGCGGCGGCATTTTCGGCCAGCACGCGCAGGCTGATGCGGTGCAGATGCAGCCCCGCAAAGCCAAAATCGGTGAACAGGCGGGCCGTCTCGGTGCCAAGGCCCTTGCCGCGGGCGCTTTCCTCACCGATGAAGATGCCGTACTCGGCGCTGCGGTTGTGGTTGTCAATATCGCGGTAATAGACCGACCCGACGGGCTTGCCGTCGGCGTTGTCGAGGATGATATACTGCACGACCTGGCCGGTGGTGACCTTCGTCGCCAGCCAGCTGCGGTGCATCTCCGGCGTGAAGGTCTGGCGGAAGATGAAGTTCTGCACGACAGACGGCGTGTTGCGCCACTTGACGATAAGGTCCGTGTCGGCGTCGGTGATGGGGCGCAGCGTGACCGCCGTGCCGGTTAAAGTGGGGAGGGTGGGGGTGTTCATGGAGGATTCTCCTTGCTCTTTTTACCTTGCTTGTAGGGGCGGGCATTGCCCGCCCGTGCCCGTTTGCCACGGGAAGGGCCATCCCGAAAGGACGCTGCTACGTCAGGCTGGCGGGCGAACAATGTTCGCCCCTACAGTCTCTACAACGCAAAATCGGCGTTTGGGGCAGACGGCCCGGGCGGATATGGAATCCGCCCCTACGGTGCAGGGGGCGATGCTTGCATCGGCCCACGGCTATAGGACGGACGCCTGTGGGAAGGCCGCGGGCCGGGCATGCCCGGCCCCTACATTGTGCCATGTTCGTACAGCACGCCCCTGTCGCTCTCGTACAGTACCGTCCAGCCGTCGGCTTGTAAGCGGGCGGCGGTGGGGGTGTCGGCGGCGGTCAGGACGTAGCGGGAATAAATCTCATGGGCCGGGTCGGTCAGGTAGGCGGCCTCGTCAAACTGGATGCCCATGCCGTCCGGCACGCCGTAGAGCAAACCACAGTGTACGGGGTCGCCAAAGGCGTAGGCCACGGTGCTGTCCCAGGGGTCGGCGCTCGTCACAGCGGACCGGCTCTCGGTCAGCGCGGCCTCGATTTGCTGCACCGCGGCGTCCCATTCGGCGCTGTAGCGCGGCATGGTGAAGCCGTCCGCCAGATTCAGCACGCCGAGCGCGGCCAGCACCAGCGCGGCGGCTGCCGTGCCCGCGGCGGGGCGGGCGTTCTCCACAAGGAGCGCCGCCAGCAGCAGCACATCCAGTACAAGCGTATGGCGGGAGCCCTCAACGGGGCGGTACATCAGCAGCAGCGCCAGAAAGACGATGACCGCAGTCACGGCAGCGCAGCCCTTCCAGAACACGGGCCGCCCGGCGCGGGCATCCACGATCAGGCAGACCAGCGTCACGCCCAGCAGCAGGAAAAACAGCAGGTACTGTCCCCCGCTGCGGTTTGCCAGCTGGTCGGCCAGCATTTCGGCCACGGTGAGCAGGGCGTCCAGCAGCTTGTGTGCCACGTCCCTGACGGCGGAGACCACCTGCCCGCGGGCCAGCTCCTGCAGCGGGCTTAGATCGACATTGGTAAAGAAGTAGGGCGCGTAGAATTTGGACATCAGCACGAGCGTGCCGCCCAAGGAAACCGTCCCGCCCGCCACGCAGACTGCGATGCGGCGGCGGTCCTGTCGGCACAGCGCCAGCGGGAACAGCCAGAGCACGGCCTCATAGGGGCGCACGAGCGTGGCCACGGCGCACAGCACACACAGCCCCGCCCACGCGGCACGGCTTTTGTCCCGCCGCGCCAGAATGCCGCAGCCCAGCACCGCCAGCATGAGCGCATAGTGCAGCGGCTCCTGCATGGCGGAGAACACATAGCGGATCGGCGCGTTCATGGCGGCCAGCGCCGCAGCAAAGGCCAGCTGGCGCTTCCAGCCAAGCCGTGCGGCCCGGGCGAAAAACGTCCAGCCCAGCACGACGAACAGCAGGTTGCACCACAAAAAGGCATTCTGCCCGCGCAAAAGCAGCCCCGGCAGCGCATAGACCAGAAAAACCGCCGGCCCCCACGCGGCGTAGGTGCCGACGGCGGCGTGCGACTCATTGAAGCCGAAGTACCCCTGCGGCGCGCCGTACTGCACGGCGGCGGCCAGCTGTTTGCTGTAGATGACCTCGTCGCTCCAGGAGCTGACCGGCAGGAAGATCTCCGTCACCGGCACCCTGTAGACGACCAGCTCATACGCCAGCAGGAACACCAGCGCGGCGGCAGCGGTGCAGAGTGTGCGCGCCCAGCCGGGCAGGACCTTACTGCGCATAAAATTCCAGGACCTTGGCAATGACCTTATTGCGGTCTGCCTCGGTCAGGCCGTAGTACATCGGCAGGCGGACGAGGCGCTCGCTCTCGGCGGTGGTGTAGACGTCCGCGCCGTCAAAGCGGCCAAACTTCTGGCCCGCCGGGGCGGAGTGCAGCGGGATATAATGGAACACGGCCAGAATATCGTTTGCCTTCAGGTGGCGGATCAGCGCGGTGCGCTCCTCCAGATCCCTGCATTTCAGGTAGAACATGTGGGCGTTGTGCACGCAGTCTGCCGGGATGGTGGGCAGCTCGACCCTGCCCGCGTCGGCCAGCGGCCGGAAGGCATCGTGGTAGGCGTTCCAGGTCGCCATGCGGTTGTCGTTGATCTCGTCGGCGTGGAGCAGCTGCGCCCACAGATAGGCGGCGTTCAGCTCACTGGGCAGGTAGCTGTCGCCAAAATCGACCCATGTGTACTTGTCCACCTGACCGCGGAAGAACTTGGCGCGGTTCGTGCCCTTCTCGCGCAGGATCTCCGCGCGCTCATTGTACGCGGGATTGTTGATGACGAGTGCGCCGCCCTCGCCCATCGAGTAGTTCTTTGTCTCGTGGAAGGAGTAGCAGCCGAAATCACCGATGGTGCCCAGTGCCTTGCCCTTGTAGCTGCTCATAACGCCCTGCGCCGCGTCCTCGACGACCTTGAGGTCATGGCGGCGGGCAATGTCCATGATGGTGTCCATCTCACAGGCGACACCGGCGTAGTGCATGGCGATGATGACCCGCGTCTTATCGGTGATGGCCTGCTCGATCTTCGTCTCGTCGATGTTCATCGTGTCGGGGCGGATGTCCACAAAAACAAGCTTTGCCCCGGCCAGCACAGCAGCGGTGGCAGTGCTGGAGAAGGTGAAGCTGGGCAGAATGACCTCGTCGCCGGGGTGAATATCGCACAGCAGCATGGCCATGTCCAGCGCCGTAGTGCCGCTGGTGGTCAGCAGGACCTTCTGGGCGTGGAAGCGCTCCTCCAACCAGGCGTTGCACTGCTTGGTAAAGGCGCCGTCGCCGCAGATTATATGAGAGTCGATGGCCTGCTTGACGTAGTCGAGCTCGTCGCCCACGCAGGGCGGTACGTTAAAAGGGATCATAGTAAAAGCCTTCCTTCCGACTGGATTTTTATAATCGTATTTAGTATAACACAGTTTGCGGTATTTGTCACTTTATCGCGGAACAGATTTGCGCAAAATCGCCTTATTTTTTTATGCGCGCGTCGTTGTAGGCGCGGATCATAATGGCCGCAAACCAGAGCATGACGACGCTGAACACCACAAAGCTGACGGCGGCGACGGAGGTCAGCGACGGGATAAAGTGCGTGACGGTGTAGACGGCCAGCGGCACGGCGGCAATGTACGGCATTTTGCTTTGCTGCCGCCCTGCCAGCCGCACCAGCACGAGCGCCGCGCCCCAGAACAGCCACAGGTCTGCCGCGCGCAGCGCCGGGGCCAGCCGTGCCCACGCCCCGCCGGTCTGGCTGCCGCAGAGGATCAGCTCCAGCACAAGCCCCGCCGCGCCGAACACGGTGGGCAGCCTGGTTTTGGAGGCCAGCAGCAGATAGCCCACAAGGGCCAGTACGGTGAGCGAGACCTCCTGTATGGCGGCATTTTCCGGCACGGCCAGCAGGGCGCGCCCCGCCGCCGCCACACCGACAAGCAGGTAAGCCAGAGCGGTTTTATTGCGTTTGTCCATGAATGTTATTCTCCTGTTTCTTGCGATTGTTCGCGGGATACCCCTCTTGGCCCCCTCTGCGAGGGGGCTGCCGCCGCAGCGGCTGGGGGAGAGAAGTTTGCGGCAGCCCGAAATATTTCGGGCAATAGCACAGTTCTCTCCCTCCGGCCCTGCGGGGCCACCTCCCTCGCAGAGGGAGGCAAGGAAGGCGAGCGGCATATGTTCGTATTTAATTTAATTTTTATTATACCTCTTTTATAACCCCCTTGCAAGCGCTGGCGCGGCGGCGTATAATGGGGATGTTTATACAAGAAAATGTGCGTTTTTTGTATAAAGCTACATCAATAAGCGAGGTTTTGGGATATGGAGTTTTCTCGTCGTCTGGACCTGTTCGGGCCGGAGATTTTCGCGGCGCTCAACGACAAAAAGGTCGCGTTGGAGGCCGAGGGCCGTCATCTTTACAATTTAAGCGTCGGCACGCCGGATTTTGCACCGGCGGACTACCTGAAGCAGGCGCTCATCGACGCCGCGCAGGACAACGAAAACTGGAAGTACAGCCTGCGCGACCTGCCCGAGATGCTGGAGGCTGTCTGCGGCTACTACAAGCGCCGCTTTAACGTGGACACCATCACCCCCGACGAGGTCATGAGCTTCTCCGGCAGCCAGGACGGTATCGGCCATCTGGGCCTGGCGCTCTGCAACGACGGCGATCTGGTGCTGCTGCCCGACCCCTGCTACCCCGTCTTTATGACCGGCTCCAAGCTGGGCGGTGCCGAGCCGTGGTACTACAAGCTGACGAAGGAAAATCACTTCCTGCCCGACGTCACCTCCATCCCGGAGGACGTGGCCCGCAGGGCCAAGCTCATGCTGGTCAGCCTGCCCGCCAACCCCGTGGGCAGCATCGGCACGCCGGAGCTCTACGCCGAAATCGTCGATTTCTGCCGTAAATACGACATTCTGCTGGTACATGACAACGCCTACAGCGATATTATCTTTGACGGTGCCCACGGCGGCAGCATCTTCAACACGCCGGGCGCCGAGGAATGCGCTGTGGAGTTCTTCTCTTTGAGCAAGAGCTTCAACGTCACGGGCGCGCGCATCAGCTTTTTGGTGGGGCGGCGCGATGTCATCGCCGCCTGCAAAAAGCTGCGCACCCAGATCGATTTCGGTATGTTCCTGCCCATTCAGAAGGTCGCTATTGCTGCCCTGACCGGCCCGCTGGACGGCGTGCGGCGCCAGTGCGGCGAATACCAGCGCCGCCGCGACGCCCTGTGCGGCGGTCTGCGCGGCATCGGCTGGAATGTGCCCGACAGCCACGGCAGCATGTTTGTCTGGGCGCCGGTGCCCGCCGGGTACAAGACGAGCATGGAATTCTGCCTGGCCCTGATCGACAAGGCCGGCGTCATCTGCACCCCCGGCTCGAGCTTTGGCCCGAGCGGCGAAGGCTACGTCCGTTTTGCCCTGACGATGCCCGTTGAGAAGATCGGCGAGGCCGTACAGGCGATCAAAAACAGCGGCATTCTGGGGTAATTTGCCCGCTTTTTAAGGCGGCTGGGGGGTGCGCTGTGTTTGCCCGCCGGGCACACGCGGCAGCCGCAGCCCCTCCGAACCGATGCAGGCATCGTCCCCTACAGCGTAGGGGCGGATTCCATATCCGCCCGGGCACCTTGCCCCTGCCGCATACGGCCAGCGGGCGAACGAAAAGTTCGCCCCGGCAGAGCCATCCTTCCTAATAAAGAGCACCGCCGATCCGGGTCACGGGTCGGCGGTGCTTTTTTGAACAAATCATTGATTACTGTGCATTTTCACGCAGAGCGGCACGCATTTCCTTCTGGATGGCAGGGGTCGTTTCCACCTTCTGCATCAGGGCCGCGATCAGCTCGGGCAGCTGCTTTGCGGGCAGCTGCTCTGCAATGACCGAGGCCAGGTACTCAGCGTGGGACATGGCAGGCTCAAACGTGCGGGCATAGGTCTTACCGCTGCGCACGAAGCCAACCTCCCGCAGAACACCCTTCTCCATCAGGCTGTTCAGCATCGAGAAAATCGAGCGTTCCTTCCATTTACGGTCAACACAGGTTTTCACGACTTCCGTCTGTGCCATCGCGTGATCCGCCTGCCAAAAAATTTCCATGATCTGTTGTTCGCTTTTTGTCAGATGCACGTTGGTATACCTCGCTTTAAAAATTATCTACACTTCTATAGTATCCGCTTGTCAGCAAAATGTCAATGAGTTTCCGAAAATTTTTTCAAGTTTTTCCGGTTATTTCATAACAGTTTGCAAATCTGACACATTTAGCGGGCAGCTTCGTGCATTTCCCGATTTATGTCATAGATTCGACAGTTTACAAAAGTGTGGCATATATGTGGCGCGTTCTGCCGCATCATGCCACACTTTTGCCGCAAATGGTATTTCGTGTACCCCCCCCCCCGTCATTTTTTAGTTGATTATATCCTCTTTGCGCCGTTTCTGTCATTCCGCCGGCCACCGGCCGCGCAGGTACTCGAGTGCGCGCTTTTCCAGCCGCGAAACATAACTGCGGCTGATGTGCAGCGCCTGCGCCGTCTGCTGCTGGGTCTTGGGCGCACCGTCAAATCCATACCGCTGCCGCATAATAGCGCGTTCCCGGGCCGGCAGAGCGTCCACCAGCGCGCGCAGCCGGGCGGCGTCGGCGCGGCTCTCGCAGCCGGCCTCCATGTCGGCTTCATCGGGCAGGGTGTCCGCCAGTGTCAGCTGCCCGTCCGCCTCGAGCGGCTCCTGCAGCGACAGCGTCACTCCCGTCCGCCGCCCCCGCCGCAGATCCATGCGGAGTTCATTCTCAATACATCTGCTCGCATAGCTGGCAAAGCGCTTGCCTTTGGCGGGGTCAAAGGTATCCACCGCCTTGATAAGCCCAATCGTGCCGATGGAGATCATGTCGTCCTGTGCGCTGTTCCCGGCATAGTATTTTTTGCAGATATGCGCGACGAGCCGCAGATTGTGGCGGATCAGCGTATCCCGCGCCTGTGCGGCGGCTGCCCCGCCCTTTTGCAGATCGGCAAAGGCCGCGCGCTCCCTGTCCGGCGGGAGCGGACGCGGGAAGGACCCGCTTTCGAGATGCAGCGCCAGATACAGAATATGCCCTGCCGCCGCCTGCAAAAACAAACCAAAAATGCCCAGCATACACACCACCTCGCGGAAGTGTATGCCGGGCATGGAAATTCTATTCTGTCTTTTGGTTGGCGGCGCGGGGCTCCTTGCCGCAGACGGTTTGGAGCTGTGCAAAGGCGCGCCGCACGTCGGCGGGGATGTCCACATGGGCGATGAAGCCTTTTTCTTTACAGCGCAAACTGCACCGCGCAGAAGGCGGCGTAGATCGCCAGGAGCAGGATACCCTGGGCGCGGTTCAGCTTGCCCTTGACGAGGGCGGGGACCGTCAGGATCAGCATGACGGCCAGCATGACCGGCAGATCCAGCACAAGGCTGGAATTGATGCCGAACAGCGTGGCGCTCTGCGGGATGGTGAAGGGTGCCAGCGTGATCGACATGCCGCTGACCAGCACAAGGTTAAAGACATTCGCACCGACGATGTTGCCCAGCGACAGGTCGCTGTGGCCCTTGACCAGCGAGGTGATGGCCGTGACCAGCTCGGGCAGCGAGGTGCCGAGCGCGACAAACGTCAGGGCGATGACGCTCTCGGGCACGCCGAGGGCCTGCGCGATCAGGGTGCCGTTGTCCACGAGCAGGTTTGCGCCGACGGCGATCAGCACCGCGCCCAGCACAAGCAGGATCAGCGTCTTGGCGAGGGGCATTTCCTCCTCCTCGGACGCCTCTTGCTCACCGGCGGGGGTGTTTTTCATCTGCAGCACGTTGGCAGCCATGTACGCCACAAACACTGCCAGCATGATGATGCCCATGACGCGGGTGAATCTGCCGAAAACATAGGCCGCAATGCAGTAGATGGCCGCCGCCGCGAAGAAGAAGGCGACGGGGGTTTTCAGCGTTTTGGGGTCTACCTTGCCGGGGCGCACCGCAATCGTGATGGCCGCGATCAGTGCCGCGTTGCAGATGACCGAGCCGATGGCGTTGCCGTAGGCGATCTCGCCATGGCCGGACAGCGCGGACATCGTGGAGACCATGACCTCCGGCAGCGTCGTGCCGATGGAGACCACCGTCGCGCCGATGAGCAGCTCCGGCAGGTGGAAGCGGCGGGCCAGTGCGGACGCACCGTCAACAAACCAGTCGCCGCCCTTGATCAGGAACAACAGACCGACAATAAAAAGCAGCACAGGGATGAGCATATTGATTCCTCCGTTAAAAATGCACGTTATGTGTCGGAAATTATATTATACCACGGCAGTCCGGGCGCCGTCAAACGGGGCGGGGTTTAAAATGTAAAAATGCAGCTTTTCTCGCGCACAGCTTCCCCCCGGAGGGGGAAGCTGTCAGTGGCCCCGACCACTGACTGATGAGGGTCGGCCTTGCAGATGCTGCCCGTTTACAGGCTGCTGCCGTGCACACGCCCCTCATCCGGCCCTGCGGGCCACCTTCCCCGCGGGGGAAGGCAAAAGCCCCCCAATTCTTGCACACTTTCCCGCATTGTGTCCTGCCAACACAAACACAAAACCCCGCAGGGGATACCTGCGGGGCTCTGTGCATAGAGGGGTGGGAAAGTATATAAAGGTCAGTGAATGTCTTGATTGATTACAAATATCATTATAGCAAGTTTTCTTAAAATGTCAAATGTCAGACTTGCATTTTGGTTTTCAAAAGATTATAATAAAGTCATTCCTACTTAATTTTATTTAGCAAGCGCACAAAAAAGCATACTTTTCCAATTTTGTTAAAGATAACAGTGATTGTATACTTCACTTTATTTTTTTGTGCGCATTACACAAAACAACAACAAGGAGTCAATCCATGGACGATTTGGACCACAAAATCCTACAACTGCTGGCGGAAAATGCGCGTATGCCCGTTAAGGACATTGCCCAGCGGGTCAGCCTGACCAGTCCCGCCGTATCCAGCCGCATCCACCGCCTGGAGCAGGAGGGCGTCATCGGCGGGTACACTGTCGTGCTGCGCCACCCCGACGCGCCCGCCCGGGTCGAGGCGCTGATCTCGGTACTGGTGGACGCAGCGACCCGCGCGAGCTTTCTGACCATGATCGAGCAGGAGCCGCAGGTCTTGCAGTGCTTCCGCGTGACAGGCAGCTACAACTTTATAATTAAGGTAAGCTGCACCGACATTGACGCGCTGGAGCACCTGCTGACCAAGATGCAGAAGATGGGCTCCACCAACACCCAGATCATCCTGAACACCCAGCTGGACCGCGGTCTGGCATTCGACGAATAAGCGAGGTTTTTATGGCACATTTTTGCAAAAACTGCGGTCTGCTGACTGCCCCGTACGACGAGCGGTGCCCCAAGTGCGGCGCACCGCTGCCGCATATCCCGATGGGCGAGGCTCTGTTGGAGTCCATGCGTCAGTCCCCGGAGGGTACCGTTGAGACCGGCGAGCCGCTGTACGAGCAGGACCTGGAGGAGGACCGCATCGACGCCATGAGCCAGGGCGCGACGACGGCGGCCATGCTGCTGTTCGCCATCCCCATCGCCGGGTTCGTGCTGGCAGTGGTGTGGAGCTTTGGCGGCACGCAGGACCCTGCCCGCAGGCGGCTGGCCCGGGCGTACCTGATCCGTGCGCTGGTCGTGGCGGGGCTGGTCATCCTGTTTGTGGCTGTGGCCGCGATGGTGTTTACCGCCGCGCTGCACAGCCAGCTGGCCTACTACTATTACCGTTGAGGAGGCGCCATGAAAGCATCTGTCATCATCCCGAACCTGAACGGCGCGGGCTGGCTGCGGGATTCCATCGAGTCCGTCTGGGCGCAGACCGAGCAGGATTTTGAGCTGATCGTCATTGACAACGGCTCCACCGACGAGAGCCTGGACATCGCCCGCAGCTACTGCGGGCGGGACCGCTACACTTTAATTGAGAACGCCGGGAACACCGGCTTTTCCCATGCGGTGAACCAGGGCATTGCGATTGCCAAAGGCGAATACATGGCGCTGTTCAACAACGACGCCTTTGCGGAGCCGGATTGGCTGGCGGAGCTGATCAAAACCGCTGACGCCGACCCGAAAATTTTTGCGGTCAGCAGCCTGATGCTGCGCTACTATGAGCCGGAGCTGGCCGACGACGCGGGCGACTACGTGACGATCCTGGGCTTTGCCTGCAAGCGCGGCGACGGCTTAAAGGCCAGCCGCTATACAAAGCCCTGCCGTGTGTTCAGCGCGTGCGGCGGCGCGGCGCTCTACCGCAAGTCGATTCTGGACGAGATCGGCGTGTTTGACGAGCTGTTTTTCGCGTACTACGAAGATGTCGATTTGAGCTGGCGTGCGAACAATTTCGGCTACAGGAACGTTTACTGCCCCACGGCCCGCTGCCGCCACATCTGCGGTGCGACCACCGGCGCGGTGCGCTACAACCCGTTTAAGAGCATCCAGAGCGGGCGCAACAGCATTCTGCTGCCCTACAAGAACCAGCCGATTTTGATGTTGGTTTTGAATTTCATCCCGATGCTGCTGGGGTATCTGCTCAAAGTGCTTATGTTCCGGCTGCGCGGCTTCGGCGGGGATTACGCGAAGGGCTTCCGCGAGGCGTGGACGGCGCTGCCGAAGATAAACAAACCGAAATTCAAGTGGCGGAACCTGCCCAATTATGTCTGGGTGGAGTTCAGTCTGATTGCCGGGCTGTTCAAGTACATTGTGTACCGCGTGCAGCGGGCGTTGAAGATCACGTGATGGGGGGCGTGCTGCTGTGCGGGGCGTCGAGGACGCCGCCCCCTACGGTGGTGACTGCGGGCTTTCATTTTGCTGCACTGTAGGGGCCGGGCATGCCCGGCCCGCCGCTTCCCGGAAGGCCGGTGCTAGCGGGCAACGGCAAGAGCCCCTCCGGCCATCGCTGCGCTCGGCCACCTCCCCTGTGAGGGGAGGCTTTTCTCGGGCGGAGCCCGCAAAAGGCTCCTCGCATTGCGGGGCCTGAGGGGCTCTGGCAGTTTCCCGCAGGCTCCCTTATCTCTTACTTTCTTCGAGAAGAAAGTAAGCAAAGAAGCTTTCAATATCTCAACCAAAAAGCACCTGCTGACCGGTCACACGCATACCGGTCAGCAGGTGCTTTTATTTTACTTGTTTAGAATTTCTTTGGTTCTTTCTTTGCAAAGAAAGAACATCTCTCGTTTAATCCTCATCCGCAAAGTTGCCCAATGCCTTTGCCTGCTCGATGACCTTGTTCTCGAGCATCTGCGGCAGGGTCTCATACCGGACGAACTCGAACGTGAAGTAGCCGCGGCCCTGGGTCAGCTGGCGCAGGAAGGTGGTGAAGTCCTGCATCTCGGCCACGGGGACCTCGGCCTCGACGACCTGCAGGTCGTCGTCATCGGGGTTCATGCCCAGCACGCGGCCGCGGCGCTTCGTGACCTCGCCCATAATATCGCCGGTGTTGTCGGCGGGGACGTGGGCTTTCAATGCACCGATGGGCTCAAGCAGGACGGGGCCGGCCTCGGGGATGGCGGCCTTATACGCGAGTTTGGCGGCCATAATGAACGCCATTTCGCTGGAATCAACAGGGTGGTAGCTGCCGTCCAGCAGCGTGGCCTTCATGCCGACCATCGGGTAACCGGCCAGCACGCCGTGCTCGGCGGCCTGACGGACGCCCTTCTCGACTGCCGGGAAGAAGTTCTTCGGCACGCTGCCACCGAACACGTTCTCGGCAAACTCGATGCCCTCGCCCTCGATGGGCTCGAACTGGATCCACACGTCGCCGAACTGGCCGTGGCCGCCGGTCTGCTTCTTGTGGCGGCCCTGCGCCTTGCAGCTCTTGCGGATGGACTCACGGTACGGCACGCGCGGATTCTCGAGCGTGATCTCGACGCCGAACTTATTCTTCAGCTTGGCCAGCGCGACCTCCAGATGCTGGGTGCCCAGACCGCTGATGATCTGCTGCTTCGTCTCGGGGTCGACCACGAACCGGATGGCGGGGTCCTCCTCGATCAGGCGGGCCAGCGCGCTGCCGACCTTACCCTCGTCGCCCTTCTTGGCGACCTTGACGGCCATGCGGTAGCTGCTGATGGGGTACACAGGTGCGGGCAGCGCCACAACGCGGGCGGGGTCACACAGGGTATCGCCGGTCTTGGCGGTGGCCAGCTTGGCAACTGCGCCGATGTCACCGGCGGCGATTTCGGGCGCGTCGGTCTGCTTTTTGCCGCAGACGGTCAGCGTCTTGCCCAGGCGCTCCGGCTGGCCGGTGCGGGCGTTGACGGCGTTGCTCGTCGCGGTCAGCCTGCCGGACAGCACCTTAATAAAGCTCAGCTTGCCGACAAACGGGTCGGCCACAGTCTTAAAGACGTAGGCGCACAGCGGGGCGGCGGGGTCGGCGGTGATCTCCACCGGCTCGCCGCCAGACTCGCCCACGGCGGACGCGGTGTCCGCGCCGGGCAGCAGCACGTTCATGTTGTAGAGCAGCATATCCAGCGCCTGCGCGTTGACGGCGGAGCCGCAGAACACGGGCGTGATCTGGCCGCTGCGCACGCCGGAGGCCATGCCCTGGACGATCTCCTCTGTGGTGAAAGCCTCACCCTCGAAGAACTTCTCCATCAAAGCCTCGTCGGTCTCGGCGATGGCCTCGCTCATGGCCTGGATCAGGCCCTCAAAGCGGTGGCCGATGTCGGGCAGGTCGATCTGGACCTGCTTGCCGCCTTCGTATTTGAAGGCCTTCTGGCTGAACAGGTTGATGTAGGCGACGGTGCCGTCATCCAGACGGACGGGCACGACGCAGGGGCAGACACTGGGGCCGAACTTGATCTTCATCTGCTCCAGGATCTTAAAGTAGTCGGCGTTTTCCAAATCAGCCTTGGTGACAAAGATCATCCGCGCCTTGTTGTTTTTCAGCGCCAGCTGGTACGCCTTCTCGGCACCGACGGTCACGCCGGAACGCCCGGACACACAAATCAGCACGCTCTCGGCGGCCATGATGCCCTCGGCAGCGCCGGTCTCAAAATCAAACAGACCCGGTGCGTCGATCAGGTTGTACTTGATGCCCTCGTACTCGACGGGGACAACGCTCGAGTTGAGCGATGCCTTGCGGCGGATCTCCTCGGGGTCAAAGTCGCTGGCGGTGGTGCCGTCCTCGACACGGCCCATACGCTCGGAAGCGCCGCTCATGTACAGCAGTGCCTCGGTCAGCGTCGTTTTGCCGCAGCCGGCGTGGCCGGCCACCAGAATGTTGCGGATGTCTTTGCTTGCGTAGCCCATGGATCGTCAAACCTCTTTTCGCGCCGGGGCTGCTTCCGGCAGCCCTGCGGCGTAGAATTTCTTTGCGGCGCAGTGATTTTTGAACACTCCCGCCTGTTTGATACTACTTTACCACATTGTTGTGGAAATTTAAACAGTTTTTTCGGATTTTTTGTAAAAATTTTTAGGCAAAAGATTGTGGAAAGTGTAAAAAATCGTGCCTCGACATACAGCGAGTGTAGGGGCGAGCATTGCTCGCCCGCCAATTTGGCGCAGCATCGTCTTTTCTGGGAAATTTATCACAGGGCAAACGGGCACGGGCGGGCAATGCCCGCCCCTCAGACTGTCGAAAAAGGTGCGTTCACCCCTTGGCCCCCTCTGTGAGGGGGCTCCGCCCGCAGGCGGTGGGGGAGAGAACTGTACGGCTGCCCGAAATATTTCGGGCTATGGCAAGGTTCTCTCCCTCCGCCCCTACGGGGCACCTCCCTCGCAGAGGGAGGTTTTTGACACGCTGGGGCGGGCAATGCCCGCCCCTACCAATCGTTTCTTTGCCGGTCCGTGCAGCAAAAAAGCCGCACAGCTTTCACTGTACGGCTTAACGGCTCACTTATTTTTCCTTCTTCGCCGTCTTTTTGCGGCGGCGGACGCGCCCGCTGTCGGCCTTGGCCTCGGGAACATAGAGGCTATAGCTCAACAGGTAGCGGCCATGGGCAGGGATGCGGTAGAACGCGGCCTTGATGCGCTCCAGCGGGCCGGTGCCGCTCTCGGCGGTGCTGCCGCTCAGCATAACAACATACTGCATATCGGTGTAGCGGGCGGCCACATCGCACTGGCGCAGATTCGTGTGGATCAGATCGCCCAGCTGCTCCACCATCAGAGAGGTCTCGGCAGCATCGGTGTTCTGGCTGGGAGCCACGGTCAGGATCGCCAGGAATACCTGCAGACCGTAGCGGACCTGCACGCCGCGCTGTACGCGGTAAATTTCCTTGAACGTCTCAAAGTCGCAGATACAGGCCCCCGTGTCCTCGGTATCCGGCAGGGCAGAGATCAGCTTGGAGACCTCGCTCTCCATATTGCGGTCTGCCTGGCGCATCTGGCGGTAGGCAGAGCCTGCGCGGCCCGGCTCAATGGCATGATGCAGGCAGCCCATGGCGCTGCCGCGGCGTGCCAGATCCTCCGCCTCCTCGTGGCGACCCAGCGTCTCCAGCGCGACGATCTTTTCCAGATAAAGGCGCTCCTCGTAGGGGTCCAGCTCCAGCGCGCGGGTACACAGCGTAACGATGCGGGTGCTCTCGCCCCATTTTTTGCAGAGCTCCAGCAGGTTTAAAATGGCTGTGCGGTACTGCCCGTGCAGACGCACGCTGACGCTTTCGACCCACGGCTCGGACGCAGACTGCGGCAGCAGGCGCCCGTCATACAGGTTGACGATCTGTTCATAAATGCGGCTGCGCTTCTCGGCGTCGCTCTCCTTGCGGGCCAGCTCCGACAGGTCGTTGACCTCAAACACATCCACGCTGCAGTCCAGATGGGGGTTCCACTGGTAGTAGCCGCGGCTGGTCACGATGCAGTCCTTCATCTCATCCAGGCCCTCCGCGTCGATCATAAGGCGGAAGCGATGCAAGATGGCGCGCAGGGCCATGTCCGGGTTGGTGGACCGCTCCCCTGCCCACAGGGTATCGGTCAGTACCTTGTGGGAAACGCGCTCCCCGCGCCGCAAAACGAGATACTGCACCAGCGCCGTTGCCTTGCGGGACTGCGCCAGCTGTGCCAGCACGGGCTTGCCGTTCACACGGATCTCAAAGCCGCCCAGCATTTTGATTTCAATTGTTGCCATCCTAGTCATCCTCTCTGCTCTGATGCCCATGACGTTCCTACATTTTTGTCCGGCACACAGGTATTCATGTTTTAAAGTATAACAAGTCCATTTGAATTTGTCCAGTACATCCGCCGGGATTGTAATAAACTTTTCAAAAATCGTCCCGGAGGGCACCGCTCACGACTCCGACGATTGATTGCCGTCCCAGGTGCCGGGTTTCTCAATATACACAGGTTCGCCCGGCAGTGCAATAATTGCTTTTTGCGTACAAAGCGTCACACTCTGACCGTTTGCATCCTTTTTAGCTATCGTCAGCACTACCGTAATTGCGGTAACACGCGCATATTTACTTCCATTTTTGGGTTTTTGATAACTGCGAGCATAAAAGTGCAAGTCTTTGATGTACAACCCCATGTAAGCGTCCTTGGGGTACGCCGTCGTATAGGCGTAAGCAACGTATTTCTGCGTCACTTGTTTGGTATTTTCATCTGTTGCAGTGTGCTGCGGGCTGTTATCTGTACCACTCTGCTGATAAAACCGCATGTGCAGGTAGCCGTTCAGCGCATTTGCCTGTTCCTGTTTCAGCAGTTGTGTCCCGTCACTTTTTGTTAATGGCGGTACATAGTCTTTATCAATCAATTCGATGTGATTGGGATAAACACTAAATTCCAGTGCTGTGCCGTCACTCACCCCTGTTTTTTCTTTAAATATGCTGTCATATCCGTTATCTTCATCAGTATCATTGGGGATTGTTGCACCGTCTGTGAAGCGGATATAGCCGTTCGCCTCGAGCACCTCGCCGCGGATCGTCTCAATGAGCGCGTCGGCCAGATTTTGCGCGCGCGTCTGCTGCTGGATGTCCATGTACGCCTGCGCACTGGGCTGTATCAGCGTGACCGCCGCCAGCGTAAAGATCGCCAGCAACACCATACAGACGATCAGCTCCACCAGCGTTGTGCCGTTCTGGTTTTTTAAACGCTGCTTCATGGGTTGGTCGTCCCTTCTTCCTTGGGTTTCATGCTATAGCGGTAAAATTTGTGAGGGTTTTCGTCATCAGCCGCGTGCGTTTCCACGCTGTCCAGCTCGACGCCATCCACCGTAAACTCACCGTAATCGCCAAAGGAGAACTTCAGCCCGTCCTTCTCTTCCTTCCAGTCGGGGGCCGCGTTATTGGCCGGGTACAGCCCGGCGCAGAAGGCATAGGCTGTCTCCCGCAGCGTTTCGGCCTTTTGGGACATGGCGCGGGCGTACCGCAGCGAAACGACGAACATAGCCGTGAAAAGCATAAGCAGCAGGAACGACACCAGCACTTCCACAATGGTCTCGCCGCGCTGATTTTGTAAAGTATGTTTCATAGCGGGTCACTCCTGTGTTGTGCCGGTGCTCTGTTTGGCACCGCGGGTGTAGGTGATGGAATCGGGCTGCTGGCTGGTGTCGCAATGGAACGTCAGGCGGTTGCTGCCAATGTTGTCGGCAGTAATGGACTGTTCACCACTGCCGGGGGCGTAGAACGTCAGGTCTCTAATACGGTAATACTTTGTTGTACTGTCGTTTATTGTGTAATACACCTTGGGGAATGTATTGTTTTTTGCCTGGCTGCCGTCGCTGTCGTACTTCACTGTGCGGTCATAGGTCCGCGTGAAGGCAAAGCTCTCGCCGTTTTTCGTGACTGTCACCGTAATGTCCAGCTGTAAATCGACGATTGCCATGCCCTTGCGGTCTTCGCCCTCCAATGTGTCGAGCAGGTTGCGCAGGTCTGTGACACTGGTGCTGTTCGCCGTCTGGTTCAGCTTGTCGGCACCGTCGCCCGGGCGGCGGCGCAGTGTTACCGTGATGGCCTCGGCCCCGCCATCAGGCTGGCTGCCTTTCGGTTTCCAGGCGAACTCCTTGGGCTGGGATTCCAAATCATAGATGTCCTTGCCGTAGCTTTGGGAGAACATGAACTGCTCATTGACGAACTTGGCAAAGCTGCTGTCCTTATTGTTCAGCTCCCCTTCCAGCACGTCGGAAAAGCTGGTTGCCAGCTGGTAGGCTTCCTGTTCCAGCAGCTGGCGGTTGGCATTGGCCGTCAGCACGGAGGCCGCATAGACCAGCGCTGCCGACAGCGCCACAAACAGCGCGCCGATGCAGAGGACCAATATCATCGAAAGCCCCTGCTCCCCGCGCAGAATGCTGCGTGCCCTGCGGTGCATAATGCCACCTTCTTTCCTGAAATAAAATTACGATGCGTCGCTTGTTTCCGTCCGTTTCGGGGGCGCGGTTTCCGCCGCGTCCGTCTCATCCGGGGCAGCGGCGGTCTCCGGGGTCGCCATGGGCAGTGCCGCACGGGCCCGCATCAGGACCGGGGGCACGCTTGCGGGGGCGCTTTCCGCCGCCGTGCTTTCTGCAGTCTCGGCGGGCGCGACGCTCTCCGCGGAGTCCATACTCTGGGCATCCTCCGTCGCATCGGCGGTGTTCGTCTCGTTGACGGAGACCTTGACCATGCCGGATTCGACGGTCTTACCCTTGTTATCCGAATGCGCCAGCGTCTGCAGCGTCACACTTGCGGTGAACTTTTGCAGCTCGAGCGAGTCGTCCTGCACCTTTTCCTGCAGCTCGGGCAGGGTGATGCGGTAAACAGGCTCGGCGCCGTCCTCCTGCACCAGCTCCAGCATGGGAACCGTCTGTGCCTTGTAGTACAGCGTACCGCCTTCTATTTCCACCGTGCCGGTGACGTTATAGGGTTTCTGTTCCCAGCCAATCAGGTTGTTATCTTTGTCGTAGACAGGCTCAACGCTCAGGTCGTACCAGATGCGGGTCTCGCCGGTCTCCTCGTTCACAACGTCGGTCTGCTTGTCAAGCGCCGTCGTTTTGCCGTCATAGGTCTTGGTAACGGTTTTGATTTCCCCGCGCTTATGCGTGACATTGCCGTCTATGTCCGTCACGTCCCTGTCGTAGGTCGTCACCGTAATGCTGTAGGGCATTTTGTCCTTGCCCAGCGGCGTGACGGTAAAGGTATATCTGTTGGTCAGGTTGCGCACCGTGCCGTCGGCCTGGGTGTACTTGTTCACCGCGGTCCACTCCACCGTAAAGCGGCGCAGCTCCAGCGAGGCCTTACCGCGCTCGACGGCAAACTCGGGGTCGTTGTACAGGTTGACTTCCTGCTTGTAAACGGCATTGCCAAGTGCGCGTTCCGGTTCGTCCACGGGGGCGTCCAGCGTGATGGCCGGCAGCTGTGCCGCTTTGGTATCCTTCTGCAGGATGTAGAACCAGTTCGACGCTGTCCTGCCGTCGGTGGGCATAACGCGCACCGCGGGCAGCAGGTATTGTTTTGCGTGGTCGGGCGTCAGCGTAAAGCCGTTGCCGTCGGGCACAAAGGTATAGCTGGCGGTGGTGTCGTTGACGCTGGCGCTCCCGCCCACCGTGCGGCTGTCTTTCGGGATGACCAGCTCGGCGGCGCCGCTGGCCAGCATCTCGTCCAGTGCTTTGGTCAATTCCTGCTGGGCCTCATACTTGGCCTGTCCGGTGCCTTTGCCCTGCCAAGCCTCGGCCAGTTTGGCAATTGTATTGTAATTGTCCTCGTTGCTGAAGATATAGCCGGTAAAGTAGACATTGCCCTGTGCGGCTTCCTCCAGCGTCATGTTGAGCTTGAGGTCGTTCAGGAACGTCTCCTGATTCGGGCTGTTGTTGTCAAAAGCGACGTTTTCAACCACAGGTGCTTTGGCGCGGCTGACGATGGTCTCGGACTGGCTCAACGCGCCGTCCGGGCCGTCAAAGCAATTGCTACCAGCCTTGCGGCGGGCAATGACGCGGAAGCGCAATGCCTTGCCCTGATACTGCTCCAGATCCAGCGTCAGGCTGCCGACGTTGCCCGTGGTGGGCAGCGTCAGCACAGGTTTGCCGCCGTCATCGACGACGCACAGGTCATAGTGGTCAATGCGCGCGTCGTCGGACGGCGACCAGCTGACCGTGTAGAGCAGGGCATCCGCGTTGTCGGTCTCGCCGTTGACGCGGGTGATGGAGCTCGGCGCGCTGATGCCGGGCAGGCGCTGCTTAACGCTGTAATCCGCCACAGCGGACGCGCCGATTTCGGTGGTGCCGGCTGCCGCCACGCGGGTGACCTCGAGCCGGACCTTGTCATAGCGCCAGCTGTCGCTGCCGTTGGCCAGCATGGTATCCACGTTGACAGGCAGGGTAAAGCTGTTGCTGCCGCTGCGCTGAACCTGCTTGTCCAGATTTACGTCGTCCTGCAGCGCAATTTGCTCCTGACCGGTCACATTGCCGTTTCCATCCGTCAACAAGCCGTAGAGCTTGATTTTGTAGGCGGGGGCTGCGTCAGTAGCCTGCATGTCGTCCTGCGTCCAGTTGAACGTATAGGTCAGTTGATTGTTGTTATCCACTACGCCGTCCTCAATGGTTTCCGCCAGCGTCGGGGCTTTCAGGACATTCAGGTTCAGCTGCTTGAAGATGATCTGCGGGGTCGTTACCGTGGCCTGTATAGCCCATTTCTTGTCATCGGTGCCATCGGTGCGACTCACGTCGGAGAAGCAGAGCGGTGTCAGATGGGCATAGGTATAGCTGTGCTCGCCCGTGCGGACGATCTCATAGCCGTTCTGCCACCAGATTTCTTTGCTGGTGTCGTTTGTCTCGCTCGCGTGGCTGGCGATGGCTGCGGACACCTCGTCTGCCTTGGCATCCCAGCGATACTTCATATCGCCCTTGCCGCTGGTGACGGGCACCGCGACAACGAGGAAGTCGGTGTAGTTCGTCATAGCATCCGACGGCAGGCTGTTCAGGTTGAAGGTGACGGGAGACTCTGTCACAATGCTTTCCCGCGCGGCCAGCGTGATGTACTGGCCGTTCAAAGATACGCCGTTGACTTCGTCATTACCCAGATATTTTGCCAGCAGCATGACACGGTAGGTCGGGCTGCCGTGCTCGCTGCTGTCGCTCTTGACCTTCGGGGTAAAGCAGAACTTCACGGTTGCTTCAAAGCTCTCCGCTGTCTGGCCGGTGTAGGTCACAAACTCCGTGTTGCCGTCCTGTTTCAGCGTGCCCAGCGGCAGACCGTCCTCGTCCTTGCCGTTATCGCCGTTGTGGTCACGCCACTGGGACGGGAGATAGGTCTCTGACTTGTACTGGGCCGAGCGCAGATACTTTGTACTGCTGCTGTTGTCCGGGGTTGCCAGCGCCGTAAGCGTCAAAGTGCGTTCCAAATTTTGGGTCAGGCGGATGTACTGCTTGCCATCCTGTCTGCTGAAATAATAAGTATGCTTCCCATCGGTCAGCTTGACGGTCCAAGCCTCGTCTGTCGGGTATTCGGCGTAGTTTTTCAGCACCGCGACAACTTCATACTTGAATTCTCTCGATTTTTCATCCGGCGTCTGGCACTGATTCCAGTCAAAGCCGCCGTTCTCGCGTTTGACCAGCCGGAATTCAATCTCAGGTGTCGGCAGGGCGTGCATAAAGGTCTGCACGGCGCTGGTGTTGAGGTTATCAGGCTGCTTCGGGTCGTCGTTGGTATTGTAGGGCGTTACACGCACGACGAAGTTACCCGTCCACGCTTTATCAGCCACAAAGGTATAGCTGCGCTGGTAGACGTCAGCTTTGAGATAGGGATCTGCATCCGGTACGACAGTACCCGCATCGTTGCAGGGCAGAATTTCAACACGGTAGTAAGAGGCGGGGCTGGCTGTCTTGTCGTTCGGCTCGTCCCACGTCACTTCATAACGGCCATAGACGTTGTTGTCCGCGTCCTGCACCTGGCTGGCCTTGACGTGGATTTCTCCCGGCTGGGCGGGCTTGGTGCTGTCCAGCACGTACTTATAGTAGTTCTGGATAACCTCGTCGGTGATGTCGGTAATATCAACGTCGTTTGTCACCTTGCTATTCGCAGCTTCGCCGAATCGCAGCATCACAGTCGCTCTCTGGTTGCCGGAATTGGTATCATCGCCCGCGCCGGTATCATCGTAAATGTAGGCTTTCTGACCGACGGTCTTGATATAGGCGGAGTTTGGTTGGGCAGTCGGGCCCGCAGATGTAAGACCGCTAATCCACCACAGGCTGTACGCTGCACCGTTCTCATCCTCTGCCAAAGTGGGCAGGAACGCAATATAAGGATCGGTTGCTTCATCAGTGACGTTATAACCTATGTACAGACGGTGTGCTTTTACTTTTTTCGAGGACGAGTTCCAATCTGTCTCGTTGTAGGCCTCGTCACTTCCTTGCTTATCCGCTTTCTCCCAGTTACCTGTTGTACTGTTCGGTTTTTCTGTGGTCAGTTTACGGGAATCTTTCTTAAAGAAGCTCTTGCCTGCACTTTCGGAATTTTCAATATAATAGTTGCCGTGGCCGGTGACATTCTCGTAACTCTGGCGCAAATAGGCAATAGGATACCAACCTGTACCAACCGTGGCAAAGCAGTTCGTGACGTTGGTTGCTTTATCCGACCCTCTACCGTCGCCGCGGCTGCCGACAATGCCGATTTTTCTGCCACACGTAAAGTCTGTATTAAGGTTTCGGCAGCGGTCAATATTTACCGTAACATTATCAATGTTCCCCTTGTTGTACGGGCCGATCCATGCCAGAATGCCGACTGCCTGCGACGCTGCCTTGATTGCACCGCTATTGACGCAGTCGATGATGTTCAGCGTCATAATATCGGTGACCTGCTTCATCTCGATTTTACCGATAATGCCCGCGCAGTCATTTGCGCCGTTTGATTTATACCAAATCTGACCGTAGTTACGGCAGGAAAGCACATTTGTGGTGCCGCCGGAAATAGGCTGGTCAATAATGCCGACAACACCGCCGACTGCACCGTAACCACCTAAAGCACTGTTTCCGTCGTTCGTGTTTGTTGTCATTTTGCCAAAATTGAAGCATTTCTGCACGGTTCCGCCGTAGTCCAGCCAATAGGCGATCACACCGCCCACATTGGCCGAGCGGCTGTTGAACACACTGCCGCAGTTGACTACCTTGCTGACAGACCACCGGTCATCGCTGCGGTTCTGCTGCTGGCCAATGACACCGCCCACATGGACAACTACACGGCTGCCGTTCTTGTAAATGTTGTCATTGTCTGTATCGTCTTTATTTTGATTTCCAATCCATGCCCACGTTTCAAACACGCGCGTAAACCGGCGCACGGCGGCACAGTTTACCACAGTGTCCAGCACGCTTTTGTCTGTGACGTTGGATTCGTTCTGCCCGACAATACCGCCGACGGTGGATGCCGTTGTCGCATTGTCAGAATAGACAAACCACTGGCCAGTGGCAGAAGTGTCGATTGTACCGCGGAGAGAGTTAAAGCCTGCCAGACCGCCCAGATAACCGGCGGCACGGACGGTCTCGCTCTTGTTGCTGCCGCGCAGGGCGACAAGCAGATCATTGGCGGCAAGACCGCTTTGGCTGTAGACGTTCCCATAGCCTTGTACAGACACAGTGTCAACGCCCTTGAGGCCCGCGTAGGTCGCGCCTGTGGTCAGCTCTGCCGCCATGCTGTTGATGCCGGCATTGGCATCTGCCGCACCCAGCCAATTTTCAACCTTTTCAACAAGGGCAGTTGCTTCTTCGTCGCTGACCAGTGCCTTTTTGCTGCCGCTGCCCGTAATAGTGCCGTTGTTGGAGCCAGCGACGCCGCCCACAAAGCCGTAACGCGCCGTGATGATGCTGCCCGCGCCGCTGCTGCGCTCGGTGGCAACATAGCTGTTGACGATTTCGGCATTGTTGCGGCCCGCAATGCCGCCCACATGGCTGGCACTGGCGAGCTTTTCGTCTGCGGTCTGGGTCGTGGTGATATTGCTGATACCGCTGACCTGCAGTTTGATGTATTTGACCTCACAGCCGGTGATTGTGCTGTTGTTCAGACCGGCAATGCCGCCCACCGTGCTGCCGGTGCTGCGCGCACCGACGGAGACAAGGCCGTCCGTGTCCGCGTTGCCGCCCATCGTGCCGGAATAGGTACACTGTTCCAGGGTACCGTCGTTCTGGCCTGCGACGCCGCCCAAATTTGTATATTTATCAAGATTTTGTGTAAGGTCCAGCAGAACGTCGGTGCTGCTGACCGTGCCGTCCGCCGTGGTGCGGCCCACCGCGCCGCCCAGCGTGACGGTGTTGGTGCCCGCGCGCAGACCGTCGTTCAGCGCCAGCGCATCGTTTCCGACTTGACAGCCGATGACGGTGCCCTCGTTCATGCCCGCAAGGCCGCCGATGGTGACCGCCGGGGTGCTGAACCGCACGTTGGCGTTTGCTGCCAGCTTCACATTGCGGATGGTCGCGCCCGCGCGGTTGTACGCCGCAACAGCGCCGATGCTCTCCGACGTGCCGGTGATCGTGCAGTTGCTTACGCTGCTGCTGCTTTCCAGCTCGCTGTCTTGGCCGATGATGCCGAAGTTCGTGGCCGTGACGCCGCCCGCCGTGCCGTTGGCCGCGGTGACGTCGGCGCGGACCTGCACATTCTCAATCAGCGCGTTTTTATTATTATTGCCCGCGATGCCGCCCGCCTCACCGTTGGTGGCGTAGACCTGATTCTGGGCATGGACGCAGGCGCTGATTTTGCCGCCCTCGTCGTTCACGCCCGCAATACCGCCCGCATATTTTGTGCTGGCGCGCACCGAGGCGTAGTTCTCCACACGGGTGATTTCGGCACGGTTCGTACCGGCCACGCCGCCCGCATAGTTGGCGGCGGTAACGCTGCCGCTGACCGCGCCGTTGGCGTTTTCAGTGCCGTAGACGCGGCCTGTATATATGCCGTTCTTCGTATTGATACCGGCCACGCCGCCCGCATAGCCGGTGGCGGTGACACTGCTTTGCAGCTGGCCGGACAGCGAAATGCTGCCGACGTTGGCACCGGCCACGCCGCCCGCATACCGGTTGGCCTCCACCGTGCCAGTGCTGTCGTTCTCTGTGCAGATGATGAGGCCCTTGCTTGCCGCAGCGTCACCGCCCAGGTTGACGCCCGCAATGCCGCCGACATAGCTGTCACCGCGCACAGCGCAGTCTTTAGCCGGGTAGGCAGACTGAATAAGACCGCCGTTGACGCCCGCAACGCCGCCCAGATAGGTATACCCGGTTTCACGGTTGCCGAGGGACGCCGCCATGCTGCCGCCGGTGATCGTGCCCTCGTTCCAGCCCGCAAAGCCGCCCGCGGCGCACTTGTGAGCCACTGTGCCGTAGTTTGTGCAGCTTTCCAGCTTCGTGTTGGGTGTGGCATAGCCGATGATACCGCCCGCCAGTGCGCCGCGCGGGGTGTCAAAGTCATAGCGGCCACCGGCCAGCGCGTTCAGCAATACGCCGTTTTTAAACGCGCCGTTGGACGGGTTCAGGCCGCCGACGGACAGGGCATTCTGCGTTGCGCCGTTGGTTGCATTTCGAATCGTCAGCTTCGTATTGGCGTCGTTTGCGCCGACGATGCCGCCGACGTAGATGTCGGCCTGCAGGTTGAGCATGTTCTGGAAGTTGGCAAGGATGACCTCGTCGTCTGCCGTTTTCACGTCGGTGCTGTCGGTCAGCACGCCGGTGTCAGCGTCGATGGTCGGCAGCAGCGCCTCCAGCGTGACGTCCGCGGGCTTGTCCGCCAGCAGACGGTTGTAGCCGATGATGCCGCCCGCGACGGCGTCGGCCTCGACGCGGCCCGAGGCCACATTTGTTTTAAACGCGCCGCCGTCCGTCACGGTGAAGCCGCCCACCGGCAGGTTGGCGCCGATGACGCCGCCGACAAACTGCTGACCCGCCACGCGGCTGACCGCCACAGTGGCGGAGGGCAGCGTGGAGGCGCAGTTCAGGCCGATCATGCCGCCGACAGCCTTGCCCGCCGCCACGATCTGGCCGCTGATGGTCAGGTTCCGGCCGGAGGTGTTGGAGATTTTCGCCTTTTCATCGTTATAACCGGCCACGCCGCCCACGTAGTTGTTGCCGTACAGGATGGCACCCAGCGTCGGGGTCCTTGTATCCCACGTCACAACGCCGTTTTTGCCGTTGCAGCCCGCGATGCCGCCGACGTAGTCGGCGTAGCCGCCCGCGGAGCTGCCCGCGGATCTGCTCAGCTCTTTTAACAGGTTGATGCGGCGGGTGTCGGTGGCGTTGTCGCCGGACATACGGTTGGCGCAGTTCTGCACGGTGGCTGTGGCTTTCGGGTCTTGACTGCCGCCCCAGCCGGCATCATTGACGCCGACGATGCCGCCGACGTAGGCCGCATTCTTTCCAAAGGCCGCGACCAGACCCGTATTGGTCATGCCGCTGATTATGCTGTTGCTGCCGTTGACCGACACGATGCCGCCGACGTAGCGGTTGCCAAAGACGTCACTGCTGTTCGTATCGTTCTGTTGTACGCCGCTGCCGGTAAAGCCACCGGCCAGACCGCCCACAAACCGGCTGCCGAGCACGTAGCCCTTGCCGGTCTTGCAGCCGTTCAGCACAATTTCCTTGCCGTAGCCGACAAGGCCGCCGACGAAATCACCCTTGAGGGGGCTGGCGTCGGTCAATGTGCCGGTTTCGTCGAAGCCCTCCTTGACCTGCTTCTTGAGCTGGGTCTCGGTCAGGTCGCTGCGGGTCACGCTGTTGCAGTTTTGCAGGGTCACGCCCCTGCCGTAGCCCGCAATGCCGCCGAAGAACTGCCCCAGCACCAGGCTACGCGCATCGCCCTTGGTATCGCCCTTATAGTTGGCGCCCGCGCTGACCGTGCCGTTGTTCCTCAGGCCCGTCAGGCTCGGCGTGCTGGTATTTGCGCCTGTCGTAAACAGGTTGCCGACGATGCCGCCCGTAAAGCCGTTGCCGGTCACAAAGCCGTTGTTGACGATGTTCGTATCGCGGTTCGTTGTCATCTGGGTAGCGTCCACCGTGCCGAACACGCCGCCCACGCCGACGCTGCGCCAGAGGGAGTTCTTGTCACCCGGCTCGGCTGCCGCGGCAGCGTAGCGGGCCTTCTCGGCCTGCTGGTCTGCCGCTATGTCTGTAACGTTTTTCGTGTTCTCGTCCACAAGCAGACCCGCCACCGTCACGTCCGACGCGACGGTCAGATTCTGCATGACGGAATCCGTTTCGGGTATGGCAACGCCGACGAGACCGCCAATGCCGCGCGGCTCGTCTATATAATAGGTATATTTTTTGTTATTTACGGTCTTGTATTCTGCTGTTCGCTCTGTTGCGGTGGTAGTGTCGCCAAACGCCAGCGCCGCGGCCACCAGCGCACTGGTCGAGGAGTTCGTGCCGCGGGTCAGGGCGCAGTTTTCCAGCGTGCCGGTGTTGACGCCGCAGAGTGCGCCGACAGCGCGCACATCGCGCCAGTTCTCGTCGTCCTTCGCCAGCGCCGTGACGAATTTGGTTGCGGTCAGCTTGAGCTGCTTTTCGTTCGGCAGCGTACCGGCGTCGAGGGTCTCGGTCTTGACGTTGACCTGAATGTCCGGGTCGCGCAGTGTGATGTAAGAAATTTTGCCCTTGTTCTCGCCGATAAGGCCGACATAGTGGTCGGCCAGCTCGTCCTTCTCTGCCCTGCCGGTTTTTGCAACGGACTTGCTGCTCAGTTGCAGATTGAGGATGGGCACACGGGTCGTCTTGTTGTTGGCAAGGCCCATTGTTTTGCTCGTAAGTACGATTTTTTCACCCAGCTCCGGGATCGTCGGCCAGGCGACAGGGTCATTGAGGGACGGCACCTTGGCCACAGGAGGCCATGCGCCCGCGGCGCAGTAGACCGTGACGCCGCCGCCCGTCCAGTTCAGGCCGGTGCTGTTGCTGGCCTGGGGGGTCAGCGTGTAGGCGCCCTTGTCGGTGATGTCCCAGTCGGCAGACCAGCGCAGGTTGTACAGATGGCGGAAATATTTCAGATCGGCCTCTTTCGCCGTGCCGCCCTTGGCCAGCAGGGTGTTTTCCTCGTTCGTCGTTTCCTCTTTGCTGGCTGTGTAGGTGTCGCTGTAGTTTTCCCGCGGCTCGGCGCGCATGGCAATGTAGATGTCCTTCGGGTCGTTCAGCAGGCGGGTGATGCTGTACAGGCTCGTGGCGGCAACTTCAGTGCTGTTCTCACACGCGCGCAGCAGCGCCGCGTCCGCCATGGCGTCCAGCGTCAGCACAAAGCTGCCCTTGTTGTAGCTTAACGGGAAGTAGAGTTCTTTCACGGTTTTCGTCTGATTGCCCGCATCATTATACGTATAAATCGTGACAGGCATCTTGGTGATAACCTGCTTGTTATCATCCGCCGCACCCGCGGTGTCGCGTCTGATCGTGATGGTAAACAGCGGCTTCGTCTTGCCGGTATCCTTGGCATCGTAGGCCGTGGCTGTGTAGGAGGTGTCCAGATCGCCGAGGCTGGAGTTGCCGCTCCAGCTCAGGGTCAGCGTCTCGCCGTTCGTCAGGCGGGGATTCTTGACCTTCAGCTTCGTCTGCACCAGCTGCACAACGTTGACGCGGTCCTCGGCAGAGTAGTAGCCGACAAGGCTGTCATTGCGGCGGTGGTTATAGCTGCGGTCATAAATATTCGTAGCACCGGCTTCATTAAAGCGCAGCTTGCTGGAATTTGTATCGTAAAAGACCGAGTAGACCTGCCCGCTCTGCACGTCGATCTCGACACAGATCGAGGCATTCAGCAGCGAGGCGTCGTAGATGTAATCGCCCAGCAGCTCCTTGACCAGCGCGTTATGGTTGCCGTCCGCTGCGCCCGTGCGGTCATAGTAGAGCGCGGCCACGTTCTGGTCCAGTTCGGTCTTGGTGCGGCTCACAAGGGTTTTGCCGTCCGCGCCGGTCACAGTGACGTCGTTCTGGAAGTGGTCGCCCGTGTCGCCCTCCTCCATGACCTGCCGGCGGAACGCATCCAGCTCCCCCGCCGTCTCCATCCGGGTCAGGGAGATCTGCGCCGTCTGGAACAGCGTGCGGGCGTTGGCCTCGTTCTTTTCAAACCGGGCCAGCCGCGTGTAGGCGATCAGCCCGCCGCCGACCAGCGCAGCCAGAATGGCCGTGATAGCCAGAACGACCATCAGCTCCACCAGCGTAAAGCCTTTCTTATTGTTTTTTATATTTTTATTGTACTGCACCATAGATGCTCCCGTCGTTTCTCCGGTGAAAGGTTACAATTAGACACAATATCAGATTATATATATTGTCATTATACTCGGAATGTGACGTTTTCGCAAGAAACTCCGCGAGATTTCAGCAAATTTACACCAAATATAGTGGGTCAGCGGCAAGTTGTGCACGATTTCGCCATAATTTCCGTTAGCTTTGAACAAAAAACAGAGTTTTTTCGCGAAATTCCTTGCAAATACAGGCCCGGCACGATATACTAAATAGTGCGTTATTATATGGTAGAGGATGTGTAACAATGCTGGCAGCACGACTGGGCGCATGGCTGCGCCATACCGGGGAACGCTGGGCCAAAGCTGCGTTTGCGGAAAAGCTCGCCGTACTGCTGGCGCTGGGCGCTGTCCTGTATACTATTGTGACCGGCGCGGCGGAGCTGCGCTATCAGGCCCGTGCGCGGGAGGCCCTGGCTCAGGTCAAGGCTGCGCGGCTGGCGGCCAGTGCCGTGTCTGCCCAGTGCTACTCCGCCGGGCAGACGTTCGCCGACCAGACAAGCGCGGACGGCTTTGCGGACGGCATTGCCGAGGAAATCCGCACGCTGGGCTCACTGCCCGGCACAGTGACGCTTTTGCAGATCGACACGAACGGCTACACCGTGCAGCGGCTCCTGTATCAGGAGAACGGCATGTACGCCATCTATGATGCCGACGGCGGTTACCGCGTTTTCCGCGCGGAGGACCGGCTGCAATACGGCGCGGGGGTGGGCCATGCTGCTGCTTGAGCTTCTGCTGGGACTCATTCGTTTTCTGCTGGGCGCGGCGCTGTTCAGCTTTATGAACGTCGTCGCGTGGCGGCTGCCGCGGAGCATGGACCCGCTGAAGGGCCGCAGCGTATGCCCGCAGTGCGGCCACACGCTGGGTGCGCCGGACTTAGTGCCTGTGTTCAGCTGGTTATTCTTGCGCGGGCAGTGCCGCCACTGCGGTGCGCACATTCCGGCGCGATACCTGCTGGTGGAGCTTCTGGGCGGCGTGCTGGCGCTGGGCTGCACTTGGCGGTACGGCGCTGCCTACGCTCTGCCGGGCGGGCTGTTCGGCATGAGCTGGGCCGCGCTGCTGGCGCTGGCGGTCTGCGGGATCTTGCTGAGCGTTTCGCTCATTGATGCCGAGACGCAGACCATCCCGGATCGGCTGAATCTGGCGCTGGCGGTCTGCGGCGCGGTGAGCGTGCTGCTCTCCCCTGCCGACTGGCTGCCGCACATCATCGGTGCGCTCTGCGTCAGTGTGCCGATGTTTCTGCTCTGCCTTGTCATCGACGGCGCGTTCGGCGGCGGCGACATCAAGCTGATGGCAGCCGCCGGGCTGTTCCTGGGCTGGCAGAATACGCTGCTGGCGATGTTTTTCGGCATTGTTTTTGGCGGTATGTACGGCATATACCTGCTGGCCGCCAAAAAGGCAGGGAAGAAGGACCACTTCGCCTTCGGCCCGTTTCTGTGTGCGGGCATCGTGATCGCGATGCTGTTTGGCGGGCCCGTTTTGGAATGGTACTGCGCGTTTTTGTGATACTCCTTGCCTCCCTCTGCGAGACAGACTCCCCCGGTACGGGGGAGGTGGCGCTTGCGCCAGAGGGGGAGCGACGGCCCCGCAGGGCCGGAGGGAGAGAACCTTGCCACAAACCGAAATATTTCGGTTTGCCGCAAGGTTCTCTCCCCCACCGCCTGCGGGCGGAGCCCCCTCGCAGAGGGGGCCAAGGGAATCAGCCTTTCATCTATTTCTTTCGGAGGAATCTCCCTCATGCCACGTTTTCGTTATACTGCCACCAATGAGAAGGGCAAGACCGTCCGCGGACTGCTTGAGGCCCCCAGCGAGGAGGCGCTCTACGCCAAGCTGCGCAATGACGGCCTGTACATGACCGACGCGCAGGAGGCCCAGAAGGCCCACGCGACGTTCCGCCCGCTGAAAACCGCCGTGCTGGCGGATTTCTGCCGCAACCTGGGCACCCTGCTGACTGCCGGTGTGCCGCTGGTGCGTGCGTTCCGCATCATGGCGGACGAGCGCACCATCGACGCCCGCCAGAAGGCCCTGTACGAGGCCATCCTGAGCGAGCTGCGCAAGGGCGTGCCGCTGTCCGATGCGATGGAGTCCTGCGCACCCGCGTTCCCCACCCTGCTGCTGGCCATGATCCGCAGCGCCGAGGGCACCGGCAGCATCGACCACGCCTGCGCCCGCATGGCGACCTACTATGAGCGTGAGCACAAGATGAACCAGCAGGTCGGCAACAGCATGATGTACCCCATTATCCTGTCCGTGCTGATCGTCGGCGTTATTGCGATTTTGATGACCTTTGTTCTGCCGCAGTTCAAACCGATGTTTGACCAGATGGAGACCCTGCCGTTCCTGACCCAGCTGCTGTTTGACGTCAGCGACTTTGTCGGTGCCAACTGGCCGGTGCTGCTCGTCGTGGCGGCGCTCATCGTCTTTGGCGGCAAGCTCCTGCTGGCGCAGCCGAAGGTCCGCCGCCAGTGGGACCGCTTCATCCTGCACGCGCCGGTGGTCGGCGTGCTGAACCGCAAGATCTGCACGGCGCGCTTTGCCAGCACGCTGTCCAACCTGTACGGCAGCGGCGTGCCCATCATCACGACCCTGGCCGCGGCACGCGACGCCATCGGCAACCGCTGGATCGAGAGCCAGTTCGGTGACGCGCTGGACAGCATCCGCGCAGGCCACAGCCTGTCGGAGGCGATTGCGGGCATCGACGGTTTTGAAGTGAAGCTCTCTTCCTCCGTCGCTGTCGGCGAGGAGACCGGCAAGCTGGACAGCCTGCTGGCGACCATCAGCGAGACACTCGACTATGAGGCCGAGATGGCGACCAAGCGCCTTGTCACGCTGCTGGAACCCGTCATGATCGTCATCATGGGTCTCGTGGTCGGCGGCGTCGTAGCCGCGGTCATCGTGCCCATCTACCAGTCCTACGGCACCATCGGCGCGTCGAGCGGCGCGATTTAAATTCTATTCCGGGAGGCCCACCATGGCACTTCTTACCTCTTTATATCTGTGCAGCCGCACGGTGTATGCCGCCGTCGGCACGCCCACGGGCAGCGGGGCGCGCGTTGTCGCCGCCGCCCAGACCGAGCTGCCCGAGGGCTGCCTGATCAACGGCGTCATCACAAACGAGGCGGACCTGACCGCCGCGCTCAAAGAGTTTTTCACCGCCAACAAGCTGCCGATGAACCACGTGGCGCTGATTGCAGGCGGCAGCCAGTTCATGCACCGCATCCTGACGCTGCCCGCCATGAGCGAGAAAAAGCGGATGGCCGTGCTCTCCCATGAGCTTGCCAGCGGCGGCGCCGAGGTCAGGGCTCCGCTGGACGACTACATGCTGCTCTCCCGCGATGCCAAGACCCGCGTGGATACCGTGCTGGCCACCCGCGTGGAGCAGAGCGTCATTGCCGGGTACGACGCACTGGCCAAGGCCGTCGGCTTCAAGCTGTACAGCATCGACTTAGGGCTGGCCGCGCCGATCAAGGCCGTGCGCACGATCCCCGATTTGCAGCAGAAAACCTTCGTGCTGCTGCAATTTGACGATGACACGATCTCTGCCTGCCTGTTTGTGCAGGGGCAGTACACCTACTCGACCCGCAGCCGCCTGTTCAACCCGCGCGGCTCGGCGGAGTCCGGCACCGAGATCGCGCAGAAGCTCTCGGGCCTGATCCAGTTCCACACGACCAGCAAGAGCGAGCACCGCATTGAGACGGTCTGCTTTGCCGGCTCCACGGCGGACGACCTTGCGGTCTGCCGCCCGGGCTGTGAGGCGCTGGGCCTGCAGGTGGACCGCTTCCCGGATTCACCCACCGTCAGGCTGCCGTCCGGCACCGCGCTGGCCGATGTGCTCTACGCGGCGGGCAACCTGATCGCACGCTGATTTTTACCTGCAAATACTTGCCCCGGGGGCTTATCATTATGGCTATGAAACAGAACAACTTTTATCTGCGCTGGCAGAAGGCCGCCGGTGCGGCCAAGTCGGAGTCCCGCAGCCAGGGCCTGCGAGCACTGGTGCCCGGCCTTGCTGTCGTGGCTGTCTCCATGCTGGGCTGGGGTGTGCTGACATTGCACACCTCAATGCTGAAAAGCCAGCGGGAGGACATCCTGAACTGGTGCAGCGACAATACCGAGCCATACCGCGCCGCAACGCAGGATTCCGAGTCTGCGGCGCAGTTCCGCTCGCTGACCGACTATTCCGATGGGATGACCGCGCTGCTGAACAGCTACCCCGACGTGACCAGCAGTCTGCTGCACCGGGTCGAGGCTGCCGGCGGGTCCGGCATCACGATCCAGTTCACCGACTACAACGCATCGACGGGCGAGCTGCTCTTTAACGCGAACTCCTCCCAGGTCATCGACATTCCGGCCTACATCCGTTCCCTGCAGAACTGCGGGGTGTTTTCCACCGTCAGCTACACCGGCTACAAGGCCGATGACGACGGCTATTCCATCGATCTGCGCTGTGTGCTGGCAGCGCCGCAGCAGTAAAGGAGGGCGCTATGGAAATTGCATCAATGACAAGGCGCGATAAAATTCTGCTGTACGTCGTTCTGATGCTGGCGTTCGTTGTGCTTTTTGTCCGGTTCCTGCTGATTCCGGGCATTGAGAACCACCAGCAGGCCGACGCCGATCTGCGCGAGGCGCAGGACGCCCAGACCTCCATGCAGGATGCGATCATGCTGGCCGGCACCTACGCCGCCGAGAAAAACAACAACTGGGGCGAACTGCAGACCGCCAACGCCAGCTACTACAGCCTGCTGAGCAGTGACGAGCTGGACACGCTGGTGACAAGCCTGGAGCTGAACCATAATTTACAGCCCGACTCGCTGACCATCGGCGAGCCCGTGACCCAGAGCCTTACCTATTATACCGCCAGTGAGAACGCTGGACAGAGCGCTGCCCCCAGCGCAGCCGCGTCCGTCTTTGCCGGTGACGACGACAGTGACGACGACAGCATCACCGCTGACACCGCCGACACGACGGCCCAGGGCAACGCTATTTTGCAGCAGATCTTAGCCTCCGACCTCATCCCGGACTATGACCAGCCGGGCTATTACCGCAGCGTGGCGATCAACTTCCGCTGCACGGGCGAGGACAGTGATTTTCTTTCGATGCTGGACGACATGGCCGCGAACTACCCGTCCGTACAGCTTGTATCCTTCTCCATCGATACCCGCAGCTTCGCCGACACCGACGGCAGCGCCGTGACGGCCACGGCGTTCAATGTATCCCTGAACGTGATCCTCTGTGACAAAGGAGGCGTACAGCCGTGAAAAACATCCGCCTCGGCGACGTTCTGATCGAGTTCGGCTATATCACGCCCGACCAGCTGAACACCGCCCTTGCCTACCAGAAAGAGCACCGCGACCTGCGCGTCGGCCAGGCTTTGCAGGAGCTTGGCTACGTCAATGAGCGTCAGGTCCTGGAGGCACTGGCCCAGCGCCTCCAGCTTACAATGATCGACATCGAGCACACCAACGTCGATGTGACCGCCGTTGAGAAGGTCCCGCAGGAGCTTGCGCAGAAGTACGATATGCTGCCGATTGCGCAGAGCCCGCGCGCGCTGACGATTGCCGCCAACGACCCGCTGAACTACTACGCCCTTGAGGACATCCGCCAGCTGACCGGCCTCGAACCGGAGATCGTGCTGGCCGAGCTGGAGCCGCTGCGCCGCGCCATCCGCTACTATTACGCCGAGGTCAGCGCCCGCAAGGCGGCCCGCACCGCCAACGACAGCGACATGGCCGCCGCCCAGACCGAGGATCTGGCCATCGACATGACTGCCGAGGGCGGCGACCTCGACGCGCCCATCATCCGTCTGCTGAACAGCCTCGTGCAGCGTGCCGTCACGACGACAGCGTCGGATATTCACATCGAGCCGTTCGAGGGCGAGACGAAGGTCCGTATGCGCATCGACGGCGTCATTATTGACTATGTGACGCTGCAGCGTGCTTTGCACCAGCCGCTGATCGCGCGTATCAAAATCATGTCGAACCTTGACATTGCCGAGCACCGCATCCCGCAGGACGGCCACTTCCGCGCACGCCTCGAGACCGGCCCCGACGTCAACGTCCGTGTTTCGATCCTGCCGACGGTCTTTGGCGAGAAGGCCGTTCTGCGTATTCTGTCCAGCAACACTTACATCAAAAATGCCAACCATTTCGGCATGAACGACGAGACCTACAAGCGCTTTCTGCCGCTGCTGAACCGCCCGAACGGCATCGTCTACCTGACCGGACCGACAGGCTCCGGCAAAACGACGACGCTGTACATGGTCCTGCAGACGATTGCCGAGCGGCAGGTCAACGTCTCGACGATCGAGGACCCCGTGGAGCGCAACCTGGCCCGCATCAACCAGACGCAGGTCAACAACATTGCCGGCCTGACGTTTGAGAGCGGTCTGCGCGCCCTGCTGCGCCAGGACCCCGACGTCATCATGGTCGGCGAGACGCGCGACGCCGAGACAGCGTCCATTTCGGTACGTGCGGCCATCACGGGCCACATGGTTTTCTCAACGCTGCACACAAACGACGCACTGTCGTCCATTGTCCGTTTGGAGGATATGGGTGTCGAGCGGTACATGGTCGCAAACTCCGTCGCGGGCCTCGTGGCTCAGCGTCTGATGCGCCGCGTCTGCCCGCACTGCGCCAAGCAGATGCCGGTCACGGCGGAGGAGCGCACCTATTTAGGGCCTGACATCCCGTTTGTGCGCCGCGGCACGGGCTGTACCCAGTGCAACGGCACGGGCTACCGCGGGCGTATCGCCATCCACGAGTTGGTCATCATCAACCGTGAGCTGCGCGAACTGATTTCTGCCGGGGCAACGCAAGCGCAGCTGACCGAGGCCGCCCGCCGCAGCCAGGGCATGACAAGCCTGCGCGAGGCCGCCCTGCAGCTCGTCCGCGAGGGCGAAACCACCCCCGAGGAGCTGCTGAAGATCACGTTCTATGAGGAGTGACGGGAGGAGTAACTGCTATGCAGATCCATGAACTCACCGCGCTGGCGCGGAACAGCAAGGCCAGCGATATTCATATCTCCGAGGGGCTGCCGCTGATGTTCCGCATCGACGGGCATCTGGCGGAGGCACCGGTCCAGCTTTCGGCGGCAGAGACGCGCTCGCTGATTTTGAGCCTGATGGACGAGGCCCACCGCGAGGCCATCACATCGGAGCGCATCGACGCAGACTTTGCGCTTGTCGCGCCCGACGGTACCCGCAGCCGTGTGAACGTCTTTTACCAGCAGGGCAGGGCCGCGGCCACACTGCGCCTGCTGAACGACTCCATCCCGACCTTGGAGGAGCTGGCCATGCCGCCCGTTCTGACAAAGCTGGCCGACGAGCCGCGCGGTCTGATCCTGGTCACCGGCCCCACGGGCAGCGGCAAATCCACCACGCTGGCCGCCATGATCGACCACATCAATAAGACGCGCAGCGACCACATCATCACGATTGAGGACCCCATCGAGTACGTCTATCAAGGCCGCTGCTCGCTGATCCACCAGCGCGAGGTCGGCGCCGATGTGCGCAGCTTTGCTTCGGCGCTGCGCAGCGCCCTGCGTGAGGACCCCGACGTCATCCTCGTCGGCGAGATGCGCGACTATGAGACGATTTCCGCTGCCGTCACGGCTGCCGAGACCGGACACCTTGTCATGAGCACGCTGCACACCATCGGCGCGGCGCAGACGATCGACCGCATCATCGACGTCTGCCCTGCCGGTGCGCAGAACCAGATCCGCGGCCAGCTGGCCGCCGTGCTGCGCGGCGTCATCACCCAGCAGCTGCTGCCGCTGGCCGTCGGCAAGGGCCGCTGCGCCGCCACGGAGATTCTGGTGGGCACCGACGCCGTCGCAAACCTGATCCGCGAGGGCAAGTGCTACCAGATTCCGAGCATCCTGCAATCCGGCGCGGCCCTTGGTATGCACAGCCTGAACGCCGACCTGGCCCGCCTTGTCAGCACAGGCCGCATCACCCGCGAGGCCGCCGAGCGCTGCGCCACGAACAAGAGCGACCTGAAAAATTACCTGTAAGCAAAATAAAAAAGGGTATCTGCCGTTCATGCGACAGATACCCTTCTTTTTTACCGACTCGCAGGTTCACGTTGTCAGCCTTCCCCCTTGGGGGAAGGTGCCCAAGGCCCCGCCCGAGGGCGGATGAGGGGCAGCCCTGCGGTGATTCCCCGTTCGCGCTCTGCTTTTCGCAAGCTCATCCCTCATCCGGCCCTGCGGGGCCACCTTCCCCCACTTGGGGGAAGGCAAAGCTGCCGCCCATTCACGGGCAAAGCCCCTCCGGCCATCGCTGCCGCACCCCTCACTTTTCTGCCCCCTCCTTCCCCTGCGCCAGGATCCTTACCAGCCACCCGGGCACGGGTGCGCCCATGGCGGCGGCGTTCTCGGCAATGGAACCGAGCTCGGTAAAAATATACCACACCAGCACCACCGGCAGCACCACGCCGTTCACCTCAAGGCCCAGCCCAGGCAGGTTGGCAACGGCTACCGCCAACACGGCGTCGGTCAGGGCGCACACCAGCACAACGACCACCATCCCGGCCTTGTGCCAGATGCCGGTCCGGGCGGCAGCGCTCGACCACGCGCCCCTGCTGGCCGCGGCGGCGCTGCCGCTGACCCAGTCCAGCGCCATGCAGGCGGCCCACGCCACAACAAGCCAGCCCAGCCAGCCGAACGCTGCCGTGAACGCCCCGCACACCGCCGCCACAACGGCCTTGCCGCTGACAAACAGATTTCGTTTCTCCATTAAGCATCCCTCCATTCGCTTGTGTACAGTCCGGCATCCACCAGCCCGCGGGCCCGGCAGACTTCCAAAACCGCGTCCGCATCGCCCTGGGTGACCGGCCCCACCGTGATGACCTGCATCCGTCCCGCCGCGCCGTACACGCCGACAGCGTTCTCGCACCCCGCATACACCGTCGGGTCCAGCCCGACGCCGCCCGCTGCGGCGCGCACTTCCAGGTGGCAGTGCCGGTACGGCGGGTCGGCCAGCGCCGCATTGCCGGTATTGCCCATGACAGCCAGCGCGTCCCCGCTCGCCACGCGCTGCCCGGCCTTGACCAGAAGCGACGCACAGTGGGCAAAATACAAAAAGTTCACGGCGTCGGGCGTCTGCCCGCGGTCCATCTGAACACAGACATAATAGCCCCACTCCCAAGTCTTGTCGCGCCTGTCCGTGACGATGCGCGCCCGGGTCACGCGGCCCGTGATGCGCTTGCCTTTATAGTAGGGCATTCGGATCGTCGCGTCGTCCAGCCCGGCCAGGTCAAGCCCGCCGTGCCAGACCTTACCTCCGCCGCGGGTCCAGCCCCAGCGGGCGTAGGGGCAGCGCACCTCGGTGCGGCCCGCAAAAATTCCTGTCTGCTGCATCCTCAGCCTCCTCTGCGCAGGGTGTAGATGACCTTCATCGTCTTGTCGGCGGTCTTTTCCACCGACTTCGGCAGGTCGTTGATCGTCGCCAGATAGTTTGCCCGCAGCACACGCTCGGTACGGATGCGGCTGTCGCCGTAGTAGCGGCGCAGCGGCGTCAGCGGCTCGCCCAACACCGGCGCCGTTGTGGAAAAGCCCGACGTCGTGTTGTCGTAGCCCGCCGCCTCGCAGGAGAACAGCTCGTTCTTCCCGGTGTTCAGCACCACGGCGCGGGTGCGGTAGTAGCAGTACAGCCGCCCGTCGTGGGCGTCGGACAGGTAGGCCATGTCGTCGCCGTGCATCGTCACGGCCTGCACATCGGTGGGGTCAGCCAGCGGAAAGCGATAGATCTGCTCAGCCTGGTCCTGGACCATGTAAAGGCTGCCGCCGTAGACCGTGCCGTTCAGCGGCGTGCCGCGGTTCTCACTGATGAAGGACTGCAGATCAACGCCGGTGTTGTTCGGCACGGTGTAGTCCTTTGCCGCCAGCGTTTTTCTATCGTACTCACGTATTTTTACAACGCCCATTGCGTCAATGTAGTCAACCTCCGGCGCGGACACCAGATAGATTTTATCCGCCTCCGCGTCAAAGCAGATGCGGCAGTAGTCCTCCCCGGCGGAGGAATCCACCTGCAAAAAGTCCCCTACATTCAGCGTGTCGGTGCTCCGCAGGCTGTCCCACAGGCCGGTGGGGTCGCGGCGGAACAGGTCCAGCGTTTTCAGCCCCAGCGCGTGATGCCGCAGCTCCAGCACGCCCTCGTCGGCGTTCAGATACCCGGCCACGGCCTCGTCCGCCTCGGGGTCGGCGTAGAGCAGCACGCCCTTCTCGTCGGTAGGGTAGGTCGTTTTGGCCAAAAGGCCCGTCAGCAGCTGGTCACCGCCCAGCGCCCCGCCAAAGCCGAGCCGGTCCGCGTTGCAGGCGGCTGCGTCCGGCGCGTCGATCATCTCGGAGTAGTACGCACCCATCGGGTGGGTCAGGCAGACCGAGCCAATGACGCCGTTGGCCTGGCTCGTCGCGAACTCATAGACGTAGGTCACGACGCCGCTCCACGGGTCGATCTTTGTCTCGGTCAGGTTGGCGCTGCCGCGCACCGTATTTTTGGTCGCGTTGACCTGCCCGGCCATCGCCGTGCCCACCACGCCCGCGCTCGCCGGGGCAAACACTGTGGCCGGGTCGCTGCCCAGCGGCGTGTCGTACAGCAGCAGGCCGCCGTAAAACATCGTCACCAGATCCTTCGGGGCATTCGTGTACCCCTGGTCGCCGCGCCACAGCAGCATGGCCTTGTTCAGGCTGCCGCCGTAGCCGTTAAAAATATCCGACACTGCGTTGGTGATAAGATTATCGCTCTCCACCACCTCCACCGCGCCGGTGTGCACATCGGTCAGTTCAATGCGCGTATGACCGTGCAGGGTCATTGCATCCGCTCCCTTCGTTTTATACATTGATGCTGCGTGCTTTTATTGCAATCGGCAGCAGTGTCTCCTCACATTCCAGCGTGCCGTCCCACGGCGTCTCGCTTGCCATGCCCTGCCCGGTCACGGTGGCCTTGATGCCGTAGGGCGCGATCTTCACCGTGCCGCCCGCGCAGACCAGCCGCACCGACAGCCGCGTGACCGTCCCGGCCTCCACCGACGCAAACGGGTAGAACAGTGCCAGCGTGTGTGCGCCCGTCTCCAGCCGCTGCTGCGGCGCAAAATTTTCCACCGGAACGTCGTTTATATAGTACCGCACGGTCAGCGTCAGTACCTTGCCGGTGTCGGGCGCTGCATCCAGCAGCAGCTGCGCCAGGAACATAGCGCTCGTCTCCTCCACTGCCGTGAAGGCAATTGCCACAGCGGGCGTCTCCACGGTCTGCACCGCCAGCTCTGCCGGGTTCGTGAAGCTGTAATACACGATCCGCTTGCTCTCGGCGCTGTTCTGTAAGCGGCGCAGCGCTTTTTCCGTCGCGCCGTCCGTTGTGCCGCCTAAGTAAGGGTTGCGGCCCACGCCCTTTAAGGTCTGCCGCCCGCGGTAGCGCCAGACGAAATGCGTCACGAGCATCTCGGGCGCAGTGCCGTCCTCCATCGGCAGCGCCACGCGGTCCCCCGGCTCAAACGCCGGGTCGCCGGGCATCGTCACGGTGGCCGGGACGTAGTCCAGCCTTTGCAGCGCCGCAAACAGGTTGTCGGTGATCTGCTGCCGTGTGGCGGGCAGACCCTTTTCGGCCAGCGTCATGTTGGAAATGCGCATCGTCAGGCCGGTATCCTGGCTGCGGCCCGCGGCAAAGCTGCCGTCGTCGGTCTCGATGCTCAGCGCCGCGTAGTGGCAGGCAAAGTCCGAGACCGCCGCCTCGCTGCGCGCCGCCGCGGTCAGCGCGGCACAGGGCTTTTCGGCAAAGGTGCGCAGCACCAGCCGCCCCGCGCGGTCCGCCGCCGCAAAGCCGCCCACCAGCTGTGCCACGGCGGCGGCGCACTCCCGCCAGGTAGACAGGCCGTCCGCGCCGCTCAGCTGGCAGACGAGGGCAGCGTTCGGGTTCAGTGCGCCGATCTCGGCCTCGGTCTGGCCCAGCGTCAGCCCGCAGGCCGCCGCGATCTGCCCCAGCAGCGCATAGGCCGTACCCTGCATCGTCGTACCATCGTATTTTTGCTGCAGGGCCAGAATGTTGTCATAGGCCTTGATGCTCACATACAGCGCGCGCCGCTCGGCCTCGGCCACCGTGTAAACGCCAAGCGGCACGGTCTCCCACCGCCCGCCGGGCAGCTGCAGGCCGTAGTGCAGCACGAGCTTTGCGCCGTAAAACGCATGGCGGCTCAGGTCGGTGCGCAGGTTGAGCGCCGCCTGGCCGAGGTAGGCGCAGCCAAAGGCCAGCTCTTCCCCCGTGACGCACTGGTTGTCCAGCGTCAGCGACCCGCTCATGAGGTCTGCCGCGTCCAGATTCAGCACCGTGCCGTTTGTCAGCGTCAGCGTACCCGTCACCCGGTCGGTCCGCGTCCGTGCGCGGATCGCGGTTTTGTAGGCATCCGATACGGAATAAATTGTCACTCACCTCGTTTCCACATCCAAGTAGGGGCGGGGCATGCCCCGCCCGCAGCCATCCCATAGACGGCCTGTTGCGGTAAGGCCGCGGGCCGGACATGTCCGGCCCCTACCACATGCAAAATTCTGCATTAAAACTCGATCAGATTCACCGCCACCTCCCACACGGCCTGCCCATCGCGGGCGGCCTTCAGGTCGGCGGTGCGGTCCCCGGCGTACATCTTCGCCGTGCGTGCATCGCCAAAAAAATACTGCACGGTCATGCTGTCCGGGGCTGTGGCGTTCAGCACCTTGGCGCAGTCCGCCGTCGAGAGCGCCGCCCAGCCGGCACTGATCTTCGCCACGCCGCCGCGCACCCGCTCCCGCACAAGAACGCCGTCCTCGGTGCGGCCCGTGCCGCTGCTGTCCAGATCGGAGAGCTGCACCTTGTACGCACTCGGCGCGGGCAGCGCCGTGCCGTCAATGTTCAGAATTTCCACGCTTCACCTCCCGCCGCTGCGCAGGGCGCGGCGATTCTGGCTGTTGGCGATGACGCTGTCCAGCAGCTCCTCGCCGATGTAAATGTTGATGGGCTGGCCGTCCGCGCTGCCCTGCCAGCCGGCCAGCGTCTCCGCCATGGCCTGCTTGATGGTCGCCAGCGGCGCTTCCACGTTCGTGCCGGTCGTCTGGTCACCGAGCATCGCCAAAAACTGCCGGTTCGGCGGGATGACCGCCCCCTGCGCCAGCGCCGGGACCGGCACCGACGCCGCGTAGCCCAGCCCGGGCAGCGCACTTTGGCTGCTGACCAGCTTGCCCGCGCCGCCCAGCACACTGCCCGCCATGCTTTTGGCATGTCCGATGGCCGACAGCAGTCCGTTGATGGCCGCCACAATGGCCGCGACCATACTGCGCACAACGCCCAGCACCGTGGAGACCGCCGTCTGCACAATGGAGACGATGCGCCCCCACACGGTTGAGACCGTCGCGGCCATCGCAGCCCAGGCAGCGTCCCACTCGCCCCGCAGCACGGCGGTCAAAAAGTCGGCCATTCCGCGCAGCACCGCCAGCGCAATCGTGATGCCGTCCGCAATGATGCCCGCCGCACCGGTCACCGCCGTGCCCAGCGCCGCAAACACCTGCACGGCCACGGGGGCCAGCGCCGTGATGAGCCACTGCACAAACGGGGCCAGCACGGTGTTCCACAGCGTCAGCAGCAGCGTTGTCACCGCGCCGAGGCACGCCGTCAGCTCGTTCCAGAGCGGCTGCAGGTGCGCGGTCCAGAGCGCACCCAACAGGTCAAACAGCTGCACCAGCACAGGCTGCAGCACCTCGCTCCACAGCGCCGAAACGATGCCGACGACGTTCTGCCACCCCTGCGCAAGGCCGTCCAGAATCGGCTGGCCGTAGGCGGCCCACGCCTGCTCCATGCCCGCCCAAAGCCCCTGCCAGACCGTGTCCAGCAGCGCCAGCGCGGGCTGGACCACCGTAGAGAGCGCCGCGCAGAGCTGCTCCCATACGCCGGCTGCCGCCGCGGAAAGCCCCTGCCAAACCGTCTGCCACGCCGCGGCGAACGGCGCAAAGAATTCCTGCAGGTACGCCCAGAAATCCGCCCACGCGCTGCGCAGGCTCTCCAGCACGCTCTGCCAGACTGCCGTCAGGCCGCTCAGGTCGCTGCCCGCTGTACCGCTGCGGCGTGCCGCGGTGCCGGTGGTGGATCTTGCTGCCTTCTCGGCCTTCGCCGCGGCCTCTGCGGCCTTTTGCTGCTTTTCCAGCGCCGCCGTTTTGTCCTCCGCCGGGGCGGACAGGCGGTTGATCTCGTCAAATTTTGCCAGACTGCGGACCGATTTCACGCTCTGTGCCGCCGCAGCCCGCAGCGACGTGCGCAGCTCGTCCACAACGCTGCGCGCTTGCTGCCCGGCGTCGCCCACGCTCCCCAGCGCCGCAGAAATTCTATCCAGCGCCGTGCGCAGGGACGCCGAGGGCTGCTTCAGCGTTGACAGCTCGTCAAAAGTCAATTCTGTCGTGTATCCTCACTTCCTCTCCTGAATACCCATTGCCCTGTAGGGGCCGGGCATGCCCGGCCCGCATGCTTCCCACAAGCGGCTGCTTACCGTACAGCGCACATTCCCTGCACGTCAGCCTCATCCTCCCAGCAGCGCCAGCAGCCGCTTTTTCTCCGCCTGTTCCTCTGCGCTCTCCACGCCCCGCAGCTCCACCACGGCGCGGTGGGTGCGGTAATAGTCCAGCTCCCAGTTTTCCAGCCGCTTGCCGCGGCGCAGCTTATCACGGATGGCCACCACCGTCGCAAAGCTCCCCTCGCCGATGGCATCGAACCACGCCAGAAAGCTCCACCAGTGCAGGTAGGGCAGCGTGCGCACATCCTGCCCCGCGGCCTTGCTGATGCCTGCGGCGATCAGCGGTGCGTCCTGCTGCCAGTCCATCAGCGCGGGGCCGGGGCGGGGCTGCTCGCGGCGGCCCGCCGCCAAAAACTCCGTCAAAAACTGCGTGGCATCGGGCCAAAGCGGCTGCGGCAGCGCGGCAAACTCCGGGTAGAACAGCCGCATGGCCACGTACCAGCGCTCGCTCTGGTCCAGCGCCGGGTCTGCCTGGCCGTTCAGCCAGCGCAGCAGCTCCAGCACGTCGCGGTAATCGCTGCGGATGGCATACCGCACGCCGCCCAGCTCCGCCTGCATCGGCAGTCCCCACGCCCCGGTCATACCGCGCCCCGCTCGGCACGGGCGGCATCGGCCCGGGCTGCGGCGGCATCGGCGGCAGCGGTCAGGCGGCGCTCGGCGCCCTCGCGCAGGATCGGCGTCAGTGCCTCCAACAGGTTCTGCACCACACGCTTGCCGTTGGCCCCGACGCCCGCCAGGTTCACCCCGCCCAGGATCGCGTCAAAGTCGTTCTCCGCGCCAAAGATGCCGGTCAGCAGCTTCTTGATCTTGCCGTCGTACTCGTTCAGCAGGGCCAGCCCCGCCGCGGCGCGCTGCTGCTCGTCGCCGTCCAGCGCCGCCAGCGCCTTTGTCAGCGCGGCGTCGTAGCCGTCAAGCTCTGCCCCCGCCGCAAAAAAGCGGTGGTAGAGGTTCGGGTCTGCCGGGTTAAAGCGCAGCACCTCGCGCCCGTTGACGCGGAATTCCTCCACGCCGGTGTCAATGTTCAGCTCCATCGTACTCTCCTTTCTTCAAAGCCTTCCCCCCTCTGGGGAAGGTGGCGCCGCAGCGCCGGATGAGGGGCAGCCTTCCGGCAGCCGCTCTTTTGCCTGTCACGCCTGCGTAAACTTCTTGGCTGCCGGGTCAAACGTGCCCTTCGTCTTGACGCCGGTGTAATGCACGTTGAACGGGATCTGGTAGCCGGTGGTGTCTCCGCCGTAGCTGACGACCTCGATGTAGCATTCCTCGCGCACTGCGGGGTACGCCCCCGCCGTGTCCTTGTCCCAGAGCTTGACCTCGACGATGTCGGTTTTCAGGTCATCCAGCACCAGATCGCCGTCGATGATGGCCTGCAGACGCTCAAACAGCGGGGCGCCCGGCTCGGCGTAGTAGGGGCTGACCTCGCCCTGTTTCTGGTAGCCGTTGATCGTAACCGTCGTCTCACCGACGATATTCGACTTTTTCTCCACGTTCGCGGTCAGCTCGGGGGAGTATTCCTCCAGATCGCTGCCCAGGCGGGTGTAGCTGGCTTCGCCGCTGCCAAAGGCGGCGTTCAGGTAGTGGGCCATGTACTTTCGTTCAATTTTCATGTGGTTTCCTCCGTATAAACTTGTGTGTATTCCGCTTGTAAACGCACGGTGTAGACCGCCGTGCCGCCCGCGTCGGCGCGCTCCATGCGGCCCTGCTCGGCGCGCAGGACCTCGCGCCCCGCGTTGCCCAGCACCGGCCCGCGGCCTGCGGCGCTCTCCGCTGCCGCCCAGGTCTGCAGATCCAGCAGCCGCGCGGCGTTGTCGGCATCGGTGCGCGGCAGGCAGAGCCGCAGCGTGAACTCCGCCCGGCAGCGCTGTGTCACGCGGCCCAGCAGGTTTTCCCGCCGGTCCAGCACCGTGATGCCCCGGCACCACAGCCCCGCCGTGTACGGCGCGGGGCCAACGTCCCCCACCGTCAAAGAAAGCCCCTGCAGGGCAGGGGCCCGGGCCAGAAAGGCCGTCATTTTTGTAAGCATGGTTTGCCTCCTTCTCTAAAGCCTTCCCCGAGGGGCTGCGCTCGCAAGCGCGTGTCGGAGCGCAACCGCCGAAGGCGGCTTTTAGCGCGTAGACTGAAGGTGGCGCCGCAGCGCCGGATGAGGGCAGACTTCGCGCGGCCCTCCCGTTCATCGTTCGGCCACGCAAGCTCGCCCCTCATCAGCCGCCTGCGGGCGGCAGCTTCTCCCCCGGGGGAGAAGCCAAAAAAATTCTCACCTCGTCAGGCTCCTCACGCCCGTTCCGCTTCCGTTCCACCAGGCACCGGCCTCGACATGGTGCGGTTTACCGCGCAGCCGCATCGGCAGCACGTACTGCACCAGCGCCGCACCCTCCACCGCCGCGGGCACAAAGCCCGGCCAGTCGGCCCAGGTCAGCGCCGGGCCCTCGCCGGGGAACAGCCTGTCCCCCGGTGCCAGCGTATAGTCCGCGCCGTACCGGGCCGTCGTCTCCGGGATGACCACCAGCAGCGCCGTGCCCCGGCGTGTGCCGCCTGCGTCGGGCAGCTCCCGACGGCCCTGCTGCCAGCAGACGCCCCGCAGTACAGTGCGCACCACGGTCTGCGCCGCCGCGTCAGCGTGGTAGAGCGTCACGGTATCGCGGTACAGCTTATTCATGGGGCAGCCACCGCCCGATCCGCAGATAGTAGCCCGCCTCGTGGCGGAAATGCGCCGCCCGGTCTGCCAGCGTGCGGGAGCACAGCTCGGGCGGCGCGGTGTAGGTCTCGCTCACGCTGCCGACGCTCACCTTCGCAACGCCCCGGGCTTCGTCCTCCTGCGCGAACTCGTACATTGCGTCGGCCACAGCGCAGAGCGCCATGCTCTCGGCCAGCTCCGGGTCCAGCCCCTGGCGCGGTGCCACGGCGTACATCTCCCGCATACGGCGCAGCTCGTCCCCGGCGCGTCTGATGAAGCGGGGAAACTCCTTCTCCGGGATGTCCTCGCCCAGGTAATCCTCTACGTAAAAGGTATAATCCGGCACGCGCACGCCCCCTTACGCCTTGAACTTTGCCAGCACGACCTTAGCCTCATTGGACAGCACAGCGACGTAAAATTCGTCCGCCGTGATTTCGGTGGTGCGGGTCTTGGGCTTGCGCTCGGTCTCAATGTTGACCTCGCGCTTGCGGTAGATGGTCAGCGCCGGGATCTCGTCGTCGACCTCGGGGTCGGCCTCCAGCTTGACGATGGGGCAGGCGTAGACGCCTTCGGCCAGCGGGACCTTCTTGCTGGGCACAAGGCGGCAGCCCGCGATCATGCCGATCTCGCCGGTCAGGCTGATACCGGGCGTGTACTTGTCGGCGCTCAGGAAGTCGGGGTTCTTGCGCAGCTGGGTGACCTGCTTCGGGTGGATGAACAGCACCTTGTCGGAGCAGCCCATCTCCTCCTCAAACAGGTCAACAGCATCGACGATGGCGTTGTAGCTGATCTGGGCCTGGCTGCCGTCGTAGATCAGGCTTGCGGTCTGCAAAGCGTCCATGCAGTCATTGTCGACCTTGGCGGCAATGGCCTGCGCCAGCTGGGTATTGGCCTCGCCCACCGGGTTGCCGTAGCCGGACAGCACGGCCTCGTCGGTCAGGCCGATGCCCTTCATGGCCTTTTTGATGGTGGCCTTGCGGGTGGAGGTCGTCATCTTCTCAATGGCGACCTCGCCGCCCTCGGCCACATCGGAGGCGTCGCCGATGTAGGTGTAGGCAGGCACGGTGATGGTATCGCCGGGCACGCCCTGCAGCGTATCGTCAATTTTGGCAAACGGTGCCACGCGCAGCTTCTTCGGGATGCGCGCGGACACCATATCCCCCATAACCTCAGGGTCGATCAGTTCGGACAGCTTCGTGATGAAATCAGACATATAGTTTCTCCTTTTTTGTGTTTTTACTTTTGTACGGTAGGGGCCGCATGCCCGCCCGCCGGTTTCCGTTGGTTGCCCCTTTCACGGTTTGCTTTGCAGGGAGGGGTCTTGACCCCGCCGCGGCGGCCAGAGGGCTGGCCGCCCTACAAACTCCCGTGTACGTAATTTGCAGGGGAGGGCTTTCCCCCTCCCGCGGGGCGTCGAGGACGCCGCCCCCTACAAGCCTCCCTTGTCAAAGGGAGGTGCCGAGCGTAAGCGAGGCGGAGGGATTCCTCCCGCCGCCCCTCACTTCCTCAACTCTTTATAAACCTCCGGGTTCTCCTTCTTCAGCGCCAGTCTCTCCCGGTATCCCATCCGCGCAAAGGCGTCGCGGTCCAGCGCTACCGGCACGCTGCCGGTCCCCGCGGCATAGGGCGCGGGGGTCTGCATCGGCTTGTTCTGCTCGTTCTCCATTGTATTTCACCCCCTTTCCTGTGTTATCGTAGGGCAGGCTCATTGCGCCCGCCCTGCATCGCCCATAAACCGGCGGCGAATCTCTGCCAGTTCCGCCTCGGTCTCATGCGGCAAATCAAAATACCACGCCAGCGCCAGCTCGGGGCGCAGAAGCCCCGCGTCCACCAGCTCACGCTGCTCGGCCCAGATACGCGCACGGTCATACAAAACACCGTCGCCCCAGTCGATAGCCGGGGCTGCGGTCTGCGGCAGACCGTCCAGCCCGTACACCGCGCCCAGCGCACTGCACAGCGCCATGGCCTGCTGTACCGCATCCGTCCACGCGCTCTGCAGGTCGCGGATCGTCAGGTCGTAGTCCACCGACGTTGCGGCGATCTCCGTCGCCGTGCGCGGCTCGGCGGGGGTCTCGACCTCGCTCAGAATGCCGCGGCGCAGGCCCAGCAGGCTCTCACACCCGCGCAGAAGATCCTGCTTGCGGGCCAGATAGCTGCCCTCCCGCAATGTCGGGCTATAGACCGTCACGCCGACATTGGCCGGGTCGTCCGGCAGGCCGACAAACAGATCGTCCTGCAGCGCACGGCGGCCCTGGGCATCGGGGCGCAGCAGATCCTCCGACGCAAAAACGCGGGACGCACCGTTCGCAAATTCGGCGTTCAGCTGCTCCTCGCAGCGGGCCAGTGCGTGCAGCAGCCCCGCCGCCGGGGCGTAGATGCTGACCGCGTCGGTGCTGCCGTCCACACAGTTCATCAGCGGCGTTTTCAGCACGGCCAGCCCGACGCCCTGCACCCCCGGCAGCACAAGCTGCGGGACCAGCTCCGCACAGGCGGGCAGCGTGGCCAGCGGCACACAGCGGCCCAATGTCTGGCCGTTCAGCTCAAACAGCCGCGTTTCGATGGTCAGGCCGTCCGCGCCCGCGGTGCGGCGCTCCAAAAGGGCGTACTGCCGCCCATCGACGCTGTGCCGCTCCATCGTGCCGACGGCCAGAAGGCTGCCGTGGGCGTCGCGGGCCAGCGGCACGTAGCAGTCGCGCCGGATGGCCGCAAAGTCGAACGCCCCGTCCCGCGGCACCGGTTTCAGCAGACACTCTCCGCCCACCAGCGCGTACTGCATCGCGGTCTTGGCCGCCGCATTCAGCGCCGACAGGCTGCGGCGCAGCGGGTCCGGTGCCTCGGGCGGCAGGCGTGTCTCGTACTCGGCAAAGACCGTGCGGCAGAGCTTGCCGACGATCAGCGCCGCCACACGGGGCGCGGTATCCTCGCCCGCGCGCGGCACGCCGTAGTACAGATCAAACCATTCACGCACCGCCGCCCGCATTTTGACTGATGTAACGTCACTTTTTCCAAATGCCTGTTCCAAATAGGATTGTATGGTCGTTTCCTCCTTTCTTCATTGCCATGCGGTAGGGGCCGCACATGTGCGGCCCCTACATGCGCAACACATTTTAGCTTCCTCTCCTTCTCCACACCCCCTCCACCGCGTACCGCACTGCGTCAATGTGGTGGTTGTTCACGTCGGGGTAGCCCGGCAGCACCTCACCCGTCCGCGGGTCGCGCTCGTACTCGTACTCGCTGAACTCCGCCGCCGTGGCCGGGCAGCGCACCGGGTCAATGATGATCGCCGCCAGCCCCTGCAGCCACTTCATGCTCTCGCGCACGCTGCCGGGGCCCTTCTGGGCCGCGCGGCAGGGCAGCCCGGCGGCGCGGTAGTCGGCGCAGGATTTCGGCTCGGCGGCATCCGCCGTCAGCGGGCCGTCCGTGCCTGCGCCGCGCGCCAGCAAAAGCTCTGCCGTCTCGCGGTTGGGCGTGCGGCTGCGCGTCAGCTCGTCAAAAATCACCAGCACCCGCCGCGCCGCATCGTAGGCCGCGGCGTTGTAGGCCCAGGGGTCGGGGTACCAGCCCCAGTCCACACCGTAATAGACGCGGTCATACCGTTCCAGCTCGTCGTCCGGCACGGCCCGCAGCTGCAAATTGGCAAACACCGCCGCACCGCTGCCCACGACCTCGCCGCCGTACTCATGGCGGAACGCCACCGGGTTCGTCCGCTGCAGGTGCTCGGCGTCGGCCCAGAACCGTTCGCCCAGCATGGCCCGCGGCAGATCGCGGTAGGTCGAATGGTGTACCAGCTTGCCGGGGCGGGTCTCCAGCGCGTAGCGGTTGGCCCAGCTGCGGGCCATGGCCGGCGGGTTGAAGCTCTTTAACGTCAGCGTCCAGCTGCCGCCGCGCAGCACGGTCTGCTCGACGTTGCGCACCTCCTCGGGGCCGTCGAACTGGTCAAGCTCCTCAAACCAACAAATGCCCACAGCGCCGAACGGCAGCTTTAAGCTCTTGAGCTTGCCCGGGTCGTCCGTCCCGAAGAATAAGATCTTCTGCCCGGTGGGCAGATAGGTGCACTCCATCGGGCTGACCGTGCAGCGGAAATACCCCGCGCACCCCAGCTCCCCGATGGCCCATACGATCTGGTTGTACACGCTGTTGCGCAGCGTGCCGCCGACCTTGCGCAGCACCACAGCGTGGCAGTCCGGGTGGCGCAGCAGCTGCCAGACCAGCTCCATCGAAAGATAGCTCGACTTACCGGACCCGCGCCCGCCCTTGGCCACGACCTCGGTCACCTCGCCGCGCCGTATTGCCTGATGCACGGGCCAGAACACGCCGGGTATCTTCTCCTTCAGCCGCACTTCCACCTTGGCGCCTCTCTCCTCTCTCCAATCTCCTAACTTTCACTGTCCACAATGACCACCCCCTCTGTTTTCGCCCCGTCGCCCAGGCCCAGATGCTTGTACAGCATTTCCAACGCGCGCAGCTTGTCGGCCACCTTGACCGGCAGACCCCCCTCCTCGCCGGGGACAGCAAAGGCTATCTCGGCCAGCTCGTCCAGCACATGGTCCGCGTCGATCTCACACAACGGCATCCCTCCTTTTCCCGAATGGGTATAAAAAAACCCGCGGGAGGAATCACTTCCTCTCACGAGTTTCGATGGTATCATATTACCACTGTTGGTTGTGAAATACAATGAAATTTTGCGAAATCTTCGGGAAATTTACTGAAATCTTTTTCACGCCCGCTTCGGCACGGCCATCCCCTCCACAGCCGTCCGGTGCAGCTGGTACGCCCGGCGCTGAACTACCCCCATCGCCTCCGCGATTTCCGAAAAATTCTGCCCCATCACATAGCGGCGGCGCAGCACCTCCTGCCCCGGCCTATCCCGCACCGTCATGATGTCGCACATAATTTCCGCGCGCGTTTCCATGCAGCTTTCCAGCTGCTGTTCCAGCCTTTTCTGCGCTTCTTCGATACGTTCTACGGCCCGCGGCAGCCTGTCCGCGTTAGGGCCGCTGCGCCCGGGCATGCCGCTCATGCAGGCCGTCACCCGTTCGGCGTCGCTGCGCAGCACCTCGATTTCTTCTTCCAGCATGTGCTGGCAGCTGACAGACGCCTGATAGCGACCCAGCCACTCCACTTTTTCCTTATAGTCCATCGCTGTCCTCCTTATATGTTGCCGCTCCTGTCAGGTATTGTTGGTTACTCTCATCTTAATGCAACAACATATAGTTGTCAATATATTTTTGCAAATTCCCGCCTGGCAATCCCAAAAACCGGACTTCCGCTTCTTTTTCCGCTTTCCCGCTTGACACCCGCCGCCCCTCCATGCTACGATGACGATACCATAGGCAATACCGCATAATTCCCGCCTTACGGCTTAAGCACCGCTCCGGCGGCTGCGGCACGGCATCTGCGTTGCCAAAATGCTCGATAAGACATCCAGTATTATCTGGTGTTCCGCCATGAAACATCCAAAGGGCATCTGGCTCCGCAGGGGTCTGCTCCCCTATTACCTCACGGGTCATCGGCTTGCGCTGGCTCTCCTGCTCAGAGATAAGCCCAGCACTGCCGCGCAGCTTACGGCGGCGCTCACCGAAAAGGGCTATCGCACCGACCCGCAGACGCTCGAAAAATCACTGGCCCGCCTGACGCGGCTCGGCATCGTCTCGGTCTCCGGCAGCGTCTACCGCTGCACCTGCGAGAAGCTCGACGCCGCCCGCTATTCGGAGTCCCAGCTCCTCGACCTGGTCGGCATGACCCAGAGTACCGTAAACGGCACTGCCTTTTACACCACCACCCCGCCCCCAAGCGTCAGCTCCCGCGGCCCCAGCGGCTCCTGACCTTTTTATAAGGAAGGGGTCTCTTCATGAAACATCTTTCCCGCCTTGCCGCCTGTCTGCTGGCGCTGACCCTGACCGCCTGCACCGCCGCCGAAACTGCAGTTCCGGCGGCCACAGCTCCACCGACTGCGGCACCCGCGCCCACCGCGGCACCCACGGCAGCGCCGCAGGCCACCCCGCTCCCCTACGGCGACCTGTCCTACGTGCCGGAGTTTGGCTTTCAGCAAAAGCAAACCTACCAGCCGGACGAATACAACCGCCTCTATCTCGACACCTACTCCTTCAATGACCGCACCGTCCTTGTGGGGGCCGAGGACGAAACCGCCGCCCTGCTGGAAGCGGGCAGGGACCCCGGCCTCGGCGTGCGTTCCCTGCAGGCGCGCGGCATCACAGGGCAGGGCGTAAAGATTGCCATCATTGACCAGTCCCTGCTGACCGACCACCCCGAAATTTCCGGCGCTATCGCCGCTTACTGTGAGACGGGCATCGACAGCGGCCTCAACGAGGGCACGCTGCACGGCCCCGCCGTGGCAAGCATTCTGGCGGGGCAGACCGTCGGCGTCGCGCCGGACGTGCAGGTCTATTATATGGCCACGCCCGGTGCAGCTGACAGCCGCCCCCACGCCGACGCCCTGCGGCACATCCTCGAGATCAACGAGACCCTGCCGGAGGGAGAAAAGATCCGCGCCGTGTCAGTCTCCGCCGCCCCCGGGGACAGGGATCTGTTTGAAAACGCTGACCTCTGGCGCGACGCGCTCAACGAGGCCGAGGCTGCGGGCCTTCTGGTGCTGACCGCGCAGGGTGCCGCTGCAGGTTCCGCGCGTCTCACCTTGAGCACCTCCACCTTTGACCTTACCCGGCGGGACAGCCCTGCCGCCTGCAAAACCGGCCTGCCCAATGACTCCGGTATGCTGGCCGCCCGGAAAAGTCCCTTCTGCCTGGGCCTGCCCTGCGCCTACCGCACCGTAGCCGAGGAATACGTCCCCGGCCAATGCGGCTACCGCTATGATGCGGTGGGCGGTTTGAGCTGGGGCATTTCCTACTGCGTCGGCGTCATGGCGCTGGGCTGGCAGGTCGCGCCTGCCCTGACAAACGAGGAAATGCTGCAAACCCTGCTGGACACCGCCGCCCCCAACGCCGACGGTCTCCGCATCATCGACCCGGTACATTTTATAGAAACGCTGGAGCGCGAATACGCCTCCTGAAACCACAAAGCCCGCCCCGGTCTGACCCGGGACTGGCTTTTCGTATTGCTATGCTTTTGTCGTCGGGGACTCCCCCCTGCCTTCCCCCTTGGGGGAAGGTGGCCCCGCAGGGCCGGATGAGGGGCGGGTTCACGGCAGGCTCCCCTAAGCGGGTATCCTCCGCAAGCCTCCCCCGCCTTCAGCACAACGGTGCCACCAGCCGCAGCACCGCGCTGTACAGCGTGCCAAAAAATCCGGTCCGGCAGTCCGCCAGCGTCACCGCGGCACTTTCCTTCTCAATTTCCGCCAGATCGCGCCGCACATCGTCCAGCACCGCGCCGCCGTAGAGCAGCACGCTGTTCTCAAAATGCAGGTACAGGCTGCGGTAATCCAGATTCACCGTGCCCACCGCGGCAATGCGGTCATCCACCAGCCAGGTCTTGGCGTGCAGAAAGCCCGGCGTGTAGCTGTAAATTTTAACGCCTGCCCGCAGCAAATGCGGGAAATAGCTCCGCGTCAGCTGGTAGATCGTCGGCTTGTCCGGCACGCCGGGCGTGTAGATGCGCACATCGACGCCGCGCTTGGCCGCCAGCCGCAGGCAGGACAGCAGGTCGTTGTCCAGAATCAGGTACGGCGTGCAGATGTACAGCCGCTTCTGCGCCTGGTTGATAAGCTCCAGATACACGTTCTTCGCCACAGCCTCGCGGTCCACCGGGGTGTCGGCAAAGGGCTGCACCAGACAGTCCGTTTCCACCGGCACGGCGGCGGGCAGGTCGCAGCCTGCGTCCAGGTCCTCGTCGGGGTATTTTGCCTTCCAGAACGTCAAAAAGATGTTTGCCAGGCTCGCTGCGCCGGGGCCATCCAGCCGGACGCCGCTGTCCTTCCAGTAGCCGAACCGCACGATTTTATTGATATACTCGTCCGCCAGATTCACACCGCCCGTAAAGGCGATCTGTCCGTCGATGACCATGATCTTGCGGTGGTCGCGGTTGTTCATGACCAGGTTCAGCATCGGCACGCAGCGGTTGAAGCTGAACGCCCGGATGCCGTCGGCCCGCATCATCTCGGCGTAGTTGTGGGGCAGCAGGCTCAGGCAGCCCGCGTCGTCGTAGATGACCCGCACGTCCAGCCCTGCCGCGGCCTTCCGGCGCAAAATCTCGTGGATCTGCCCCCACATCTCGCCCATGCCGATGATAAAGCTCTCCACATAAATGCTGTGCTGTGCCCCCTGCAATGCGGGCAGCATATCGGCAAACATGCTCTGCCCGTCCGGGTAATATTTCGCCGCCGTGCCGCCGCAGACCGGCATCGGGCCGTAGTCGTGCAGGTAGCGGGCCGTCAGCGCGGCGCGGGGGTCCTGCCGCTGCAAGGCCGCCGCGGCGTCGGGGTCGTCCTTCCGCGCCGGGGCCATTGCGTCCTCGGCGCGCTCCAGCCGGTGGCGCAAGCCCAGCGCCGGGCGCTTGTTGCCCCACAGCAGGTACAAAATGCCGCCCTGCACCGGCATAACGGCAAACAGGATCATCCAGCTGATCTTAAACTCCGGCACCGTGGAATCCTGCCGGATCAGCGCCAGGCACATGATAATGCTCATGGCAACGCCCACGCCGCCGAACCATTTGGCGTAGTCCGCCAGCCAGTAGAACAGCGCAAACAGCCAGAACGCCTGCAGCAGCAGAAGCACGCCGGTCACAACAATGCGGCTGAAGACCAGGTTCAGCACCCGGCGCAGCATCAGACGCCAGTTCCGTTTTTTCATACAAACCTCGTATACAAATGCAAAAAGCCGCACGTCATCCCCAAAGGACGGCGTGCGGCAGACTTCCTTTTTACAATTACAGGCGGTCAATGGCGGCCATGCAGTCGTCCATGGACAGGAAGGTCACGGCGCAGTTGGAGCCGATAAACCACCGTTCATCCCCATTGCAGACGATTTTGCGGATAAGCTTGCCGTGGTACTCAGTCTGGATGTAGATCCCGTTGGGCACTCTCTTTCCCTCCCATATCTTGTAGTGTGGGCCGGGCGGCTGCCTCATATCATGGGCTTTCCGCACCGCGGCTGTACTTAAATTATGCCACAAATGCACGCTTTGTGCAAGGTGCTTTTTGCTGTAGTTTATGTACGAATCGCCCCATTTTTTGGCATTACGCACAAAGGGTGCATAACAGCGGGCTTTTGGGCGTGTCAATTTTACCGCGAATGCACCAAAACAGCCTTTTTTCACGAAATTTGTAAAAAAATGTTGCGGGATTCCGCGAAACGTGTATAATATAAGATAGTATATTGTGTAGCAGTATCCATATATACTGCCCGATTTTACCATAAGTGACCGGAGGAGCTTAGCTATGACAAAACTGGAAACGCTGCAGTTAAAACTGACTGCGACCCGCGTGCGCATGGGTGTGATCGAAGCCACCCACGGTGCCGGGTGCGGTCATCCGGGCGGCAGCCTGTCCGCGGCGGACGTTCTGACCTATCTGTATTTCCGCGAAATGCGCATTGACCCCGAACAGCCGCAGGACCCCAACCGCGACCGTTTTGTACTTAGCAAGGGCCACTGCGCCCCCGGCCTGTATGCCACGCTGGCGGAGCGCGGCTTCTTCCCGGTGGCCGACCTGCCCACGCTGCGCCACTCCAACAGCTACCTGCAGGGCCACCCCAACATGAACACCGTCCCCGGTGTTGACATGAGCACCGGTTCCCTGGGCCAGGGTGTTTCCGCCGCCTGCGGCATGGCGCTGGGTGCCAAAAAGCTGGGCAGCGACATCAACGTCTACACCCTGCTGGGCGACGGTGAGATCGAAGAGGGCGAATGCTGGGAGGCGTTCATGTTCGCCAACCACTACAAGCTCGATAACCTGTGCATCATGATCGATGTCAACGGCCTGCAGATCGACGGCGCGACCCGCGACGTCATGAACTCCGAGCCGCTGGACCACAAGATGGATGCCTTCGGCTTCAACACCATCGTCTGCAACGGCAACTCCTTTGCCGACCTGGAGCAGGCGTTCAAGATGTTCGACCTGTCCCACGGCAGCGGCAAGCCCACCTGCTTCCTGCTGCGCACGACCAAGGGTCTGGGCGTCAGCTACATGGAAAACGCCGTCGATTGGCACGGCAAGGCCCCCAACGACGAAGAATACGCCCAGGCTATGACCGAGCTGCGCGCCGCCCACGCCACGCTGGAAAAGGAGATCGAGTTCAACAATGGCTGATATTAAAAAAATTGCTACCCGTGTCAGCTACGGCAACACGCTGGTAGAGCTGGCCCAGCAGGGCGCTGACAATCTGGTGGTTTTTGACGCCGACCTGGCCGCTGCCACCAAAACCGAAATCTTCCGCAAGGAGTACCCGGATCGTCACTTTGACTGCGGCATTGCCGAGCAGAACATGGTCGGCGTCGCCGCCGGTATGGCCACGATGGGCTATGTCCCCTTCGTGTCCAGCTTTGCCATGTTCGTTGCGGGCCGCGGCTTTGAGCAGATCCGCAACTCCATCGGCTACCCGCACCTGAACGTCAAGATCGCTGCCACCCACGCGGGGCTCTCCGTCGGTGAGGACGGCGCGTCCCACCAGTGCTGCGAGGACATCGCCCTCATGCGCTCGATCCCCGGCATGGTGGTCTTGAGCCCGGCTGACGATGTGGAGGCCCGCGCCGCCGTCATCGCCGCCTACAACTATCAGGGTCCCGTCTACCTGCGCTTCTCCCGTCTGGCCACGCCCGTTTTCCACGATCCCGAGACCTACGAGTTCCAGATCGGCAAGGGCGAGAAGCTGACCGACGGCTATGACATTGCCGTCATCTCCACCGGCCTGATGACCAACGAGGCTCTGCGCGCCGCCGTGCTGGCCAAGCGCCAGGGCATGAACGTCCGCGTCATCAACATGCCGACCATCAAGCCCATCGACGAGGAGATCATCCTGACCGCCGCCCGCGAGTGTGGCCGCATCATCACCGTCGAGGAGCACAGCATCATCGGCGGCCTGGGCGAGGCCGTCTGCTCCGTCGTCAGCGAGAAGCTGCCCGTCCCCGTGCGCCGTATCGGCGTCATGGATCAGTTCGGTCACTCCGGCCCCGCCAATGAGGTCCTGCGTGACTACGGCCTGACCGCTGACAACATCGTCAACGTCATCCGTGACATCGTCCGCCCGGACGCGAAGGCCTGATTTTCCATCACAAGTACAACAGCCCCGAAAGGCAACTGCCTTCCGGGGCTGTTTTTGTAGGGGCGAACATTGTTCGCCCGTCAACCTTGCCGCGCCGTGCACTTTCCGGGTCGATGCGAGCATCGACCCCTACACCGTAGGGGCGGATTCCATATCCGCCCGGGAGCCTTGCGGCCGGCTGCATATTCTGCGTGCGAACAAGGTTTCCCCTGCATCACAACTCTTAAAACTGCTCCACCCTGAATACCCTTGCCCCGCTGGCCTTGGCCGCGGTCAGGCCGATGCCCGAGTCCTCAAAGATCATTGTATCGGCGGGCGTAACGCAGAAATGCTCCATCGCCCGGCAATACCCCTCTGGGTCGGGCTTCTGCTTTTCCACGTCCTCTCCGGTCACGATCAAGCCGAACCATTCCCGCACCCCGAAATGCTCGAGCACCTCGGTGGCGTTCTGTTTGCTGCCGGTGGTCACGCAGGCCAGGTCATGCCCGGCGGCGCGCATCGTTTTCAAAATTTCCATCAGTGCCGTGTTCGGGCGCACCGCATCGAGAAAGTCACTGTACAGCACCTTTTTTCGGTCATGCACGCGCTCCACATCGGCGGCGCTCGGCGTGCCGCCCATCAGCGGCGGCAGGAACCGTGTGTAATGTCCGCCGTTGCAGCGCTCGGCGTAATATTCATCGGTCACGGTAAAGCCCAGCTCCTCCAGCGCCGCGCGGTAGGATGCCGCGTTGGCCGGCACTGTGTCCAGCAGGGTCCCGTCCAGATCCACGCAAATCAGCATAGTGTCTCCTTTTTATGCTCCGAAAAATCCGCCACATCGTTGGCGACCATGACCAGCCCGGCGTAGAACATCGCCGCGCGCTTGCGGTCCTTGTTCAGCTTGTAGGGCATCAGCCGCAGCCAGTGGATGACCTCGTGCATCAGAATGCTCTCGACCTGCTCCCGCGGGTAGCGGGCGCTCAGATCCTCCATCACGGCGGCCAACAGCGCGTCATAGGCCGCACTGCGCGTCAGCTGGAAGTCAATACGGTTGTCCTGCACGGCCACGCGCGGCGTCTTCATCATAAATTCGTAGCTGCCGTGCAGGCTTTGCAGCAGCTTGCCGTAATCCAGGAACGGACTTTCGTGCAGATTGCCGGTATTCGGGTCAATCAGATACCAGCTATCGTTGTCGGTGCGGCAGATGATGTTCTCAATCGTCAGGTCGCCGTGGATCGTGCCCACAGGGTCCTTCGCAAACAGGTTGCGCAGCCGGTCATGGTCAAACATCCAGTCCAGCGCGGGCAGGTTCTTGTACTCCACGCCGTTGATGCGCAGCGTGTCATAGCTCATCAGCTCGCGCAGCATCCGGTCCTCATGCAGCTTTTTCAGGTTGCCGTCAACCTTCGTCTCGATGTACTTTTCGATTTTCTCCGCGTCCGCCGGGACCGCCGTCGGCTTGTAGAGCTTATCCTCCAGCGTCGCCAGCACCGCACGCAGGATGGCGCGGCTCTTTTCCACGGGGTTCGAGTGCAGGTAGCGGAACATCCCCACGGCCTGCGGGTTGTAGACCATGTCGTACCAGCAGCAGCCGTCGGCCTCCTCGCTGCGCAGAATATCGCACAGCGGCAGGCGGTCTTGCTGGGCACGCAGCCAGTCGAGCTGCTCGGCCAGCTTTGCGCCGTCCTTGCCAAAGGCATATTTGCGGTAGAACGTCGATTGCGTGTCCATGCAGAGCATCGTCGTGGCGTTCGACCCGGCGGAGTAGTCCTCCAAAATCGTAATGCCGCGGTTCATCTGCAAAAACCGCTTGACGTAGTCCTTGTTTTCCAGACCGAAATACCGGCTCAAGAACACCGCGCGGTCATGCTCGTCGGCCTGCGGCAGCAGGTTCAGGTAGCTTTCCCCGGCGGGGGCGGCCTGCGTGGCCTGGTTCATCGCGCCGCGCACGCCCTCGGGCAGCAGCGTGGCCGCCCACATGGCCAGCAGCGGCAGCACAAACCATGCCAGCAGCAGCCAGCGGGCCGCGGGGGCTGCCGTGCCCAGCGCACCGCCGGGCAGCAGCGCGGCAAAGTCCGCGGCGTTGCGCCCGAACAGCAGCCCGAACACATCCACCAGCTGCATCGGCTCCCCGGCCACGGTCAGCGCCGCCGCCAGCGCGGTGTAGGAGCCCAGATACGCCGCCCACATCAGCAGTGTATTGACGACCAGCCGCCCGATTTTCACGCGGCCCAGATCCTTGAAGGTATTGATGAGGCTCCAGAAGAACATCATGCCGTCCAGCTTCAGCGTGTCATTGAACAGCCCGCAGAACGCAAGGCAGATCTTCTTCAAAAAATCCCGCAGCGCCACGACCAGCACCAATCCCAGCACCAGCAGCAGCGAGAACACAAGGTAATACCGCGCCGCGCCGTCCACCGGCGCACCGCCCAGCCCCAGCAGCCGGAACGCAATAAACCCGAACGCCACAAACCAGACGTCGAGGAACCGATCCATGATGACCGTCGCCAGCGCAAAGCCGATGCCGCTCTTCATCCTGCGGCCCGTGTAGACCGCGCGGAAGGCATCGCCCAGATGGAACGGCAGCACAAAGTTCAGCGCATAGCCGCCGGCCATGCCGCGCAGCATCTGCCCGCGGGGCGGGCGCTCATAAATGCGGATGAACTGCTCCCACCGCAGCAGGCGGAACGCATGACCCACCAGCACCAGCAGCAGGGCCAGCAGCAAAAAAAGTGCAAGCATCAGCCCGTGATCCTTTCCGATTTCAATTTCCGTTTCAGCACTGCGTACAGCACCGCAGCCGCCGCCACCGCATACCCGGCGATAAACGGCGTCAGATAGTACATAAAGTAGGTGTCCGGCGCGGTCAAAAACACAAGCGGGATGCGTGCAAAAAACGTGCCCGCGGCAAAAAACAGCATCCAGCGCCGCTGCACCAGCAGCACCGCCAGTGCCAGGCCCAGCAGCACGAACGGTGGCAGCATCCACCACGTCAGGTCGATCAGCCCGCCCGCAAAGTCGGTGCTGGACGCCATATCCACAATAAACGCCCGGCGCAGCTCCTTGTTCAACGGCTGCACGGCGGCGCTGTCCTGCAAAAAGCTCTTTTGGTCGTCCTGCGTCGGCTCGCCCTCATACAGCAAAAATGCCGATGCAAACGCGATCTTCTGGTTGGACTGGCCGTTCTGGCGCTGGCGCAGCGTGTTGTAGAACACACCCGCACGCTCCCGCAGCATGCTCTTGGGATACTTGAGGGCCAGCTTTATAATGGCCTTCTGGCAGGCCGACCAGTCCTCCGCCGAACCGCCGCGCCCGGCGATCATCCCCCCGCGCAGTTCATTGCCGTGGGTCTCGGGGTTGGCGCGACAGAATTCCACATCAAACACGCGGTCAATGTCGGCCAGCGCCTCGGCGTCCTCCACGGGGTCAGCGTCCTGTACCAGCGCCGCCGTCTGATAGCACAGTGCGATCATCTTGTACTGCCACGCCTCGCCCATCAGCGCGCTGCTGTAGCGGGAGCAGGCGAAATACCCTACCAGCACCAGCGCTGTCACCGCGCCCACCGCCAGCGGGCGCAGCAGCCTGCGGGCGCAGAGCAGCGCCAGCAGCACCGGGATGGCGGCCAGATAGTAGACGCACTCGCTGCGCCACGACGCAGCCAGCGTGCCCAGAATCACGATAGCGGCCAGCTCCTTTTTGTTCAGCTTCGTGCCGCGCAGGTAGATGGCCACCAGCATGAACACCAAAAACAGCTCGGTCCACGTTGACCAGGTCGTGCGGAAGGGCTGCTGGGTGTGCATCAGCACGGGCGGCAGCAAAAACGGCAGGTAGACCAGCGCAAACCACGCCGGGCGCACCGGGCGGGTCAGCCGCTTTTCGGCCAGGTCATGCGCCGTGGCTGCAAAGCAGCCCACAATGCCGCTGATAAGCAGGTTCTGCACCAGCACGACGCCGCCGGGCATCGGTACAAACATCAGTGACAGAATGAACGCGCCGCTGGTCAGAAAGTGCTGCCATGAGTTGGGCTGCAGCGTCCGCGCCAGATACAGCACGGCCAGGTCATCATTGCCCCAGATGCCGGGCCAGACGATGAGCAGGATGACCAGATTCACCGCCAGATACGGCAGCGTCCAGGCCACCCACCGCCGGGCAAATTTGTCCCCGGCGCGCAGCTTCTGCACCAGCGTCACCGCGCCGTGCACCAGCCCGAACGCCAGCACCAGAAACAGCGCCTTGTAGACAAAAAACGCCGGTGTGCACCAGTCATAGCGGAAGAACAGCCTGTCCGTTCCCAGCGTCAGGGCGCACCACAGCACCGCAGCCGCCAGCTCTGCCGCCGTTCGCTTTTTTGCAGGTGTTTTCATTCTTACTCCTTCAGGTCAGCGCGTCAAAACCGGCCTTATTGGCGGGTGCCTCCGCCGCGCGGTACTCGTCCGGCGTGCCGAACGGCAGATGTAAATCACACGCAAAGCCCGCAATTCTTGCGCCCTGCGCGGCCAGCACATTGTAAATGCCGGAGACAAAAAATTCCTTGTACTCGCAGTTTTTCAGGTATTCGGCGCAGGCATCGGCGTAGGTTTTCTTATCCTTGAAATAGTACGCGCCGCAGATGGCATCATGGCTGACGACCTGCTTTTCCACCGTGTGGCAGACATTGCCGTCCGCGCCGTACTGCAGATAGCTGTACGCGGGGGAATCGCTCTCAAACGTCAGCAGTGCGCCCGCCGGGCCGTTTGCAAATCCGCCCTTAGCGCAGAACTCGTTGAACGCCCTGCAAACAAACAGATGGTCGCAGTCGTTGAACAAAATCGGCTCACCGTCGGGCAGGCCCTCGCAGCCCTTCAGCGCCGTGACAGCCGCGCCCTCGGTCACCTCGGGCAGCGCCACAATGCGGGCCGCGGGCCAGTACGCCTTGATTTTTTCGTCGATGGCAAAGTCGCGGATATGCTCCTCGAGCACCACAAACGTGAGGTCCGCGCAGTCCACAAACTTTTCCACGCTGCGCGCCGCCCAGTAAAAGAACGGCTTTCCGTTAATTTCGATCAGCGGTTTCGGGCAGACAAAGCCGTTTTTAAAAAACCGGCTGCCCCTGCCGGCCATGGGGAGAATCAGGTGAAGTTTAGACATGATGTACCTCTTTTCAAAAAGCCTTCCCCTGCGGGGGAAGGTGGCGCGCAGCGCCGGATGAGGGGCGACCTGCCGCCATTGCCTGTGCAATTTTCCGCAGAAGAGTTGCTCCATTCACGCTGCCCTCATCAGTCGCCTGCGGCGACAGCTTCCGCCCGATGGGGAAGCCTTTTTACTTTTCCAGCCCCGCCAGCATCCGCGTCTCGGCCTCAATGACTCTGCCCAGCCCCGTCTCAATATCGACCTGCGGCTGCCAGCCGTAGACCTCGCGGGCATGGGTGTTATCGCACTGGCTGAACTTGTTGACCTCGTGGTCCAGGATCTCCGGTTTGATGCCGTAGGCCCCGCCGTACAGCTCGGGGTACTTGGCCCAGTAATGGCTGCTCGGGCAGTATTTGGCCTCAATATTTTTGCCCATCAGGCGGTTGGCAATGGCGTACAGCTCGCGCACGGAATAGCTCTGGTTGCTGGACACGTTCACCGCGTCAAAGCCCTTCTGCGGGTGCTCGACGACGCGCAGCGCCAGCGCGATCAAATCATCCACGTAGATGTAATCGCGGCGCTGGTTGCCGTCGGAGTGGAACTCCGGCGTGCGGTCATAGTACAGCTCGCGGATCATGTAGCCGACGAACGGCGGCTGCTTGCGCAGGCAGTCGATGTGCGGGCCGTAGACGTTGGCAAAGCGCAGGCAGGTCACAGTCATGCCGTAGGTGTCGGCAAAGCTCTGGGCAAAGCGCTCACCGCAGTATTTCGTGTTCGGGTAAATGAGCGTCGGCGGGTTGAACTTACCCTCCACCGTCGGGAACTCGGTTTCGTTCTCGTACATGGCGTTGGTGGATGCCTGCACGAGCTGTTTGATGCCGGTGCGGCGGCCCGCCTCCAGCAGGTTGACCAGGCCCAGGGTGTTGACCTCAATGGCCTGCACGGGGTCGCTCTGGCAGTCCGGCAGCGGCGCAATGCCCGCAATGTTATACACAACATCGAACTTTTCCGCCTCGAACAGAGCCAGCATCCCGGCCTTGTCGCGGATGTCCATTCTGCGCACCTCTGCGCCAAAATCATGGTCGTCAAACTTCAGGTTGTCCGGATTGCCGTAGGAGAAGTTGTCAATGCCGACGACCTCGTCCCCGCGCTTCCACAGCGTATGCCACAGCTGGCCGCCGATAAACCCGGCAGCGCCCGTCACCAGAATCTTCATACCAAAGCCCTCCTTACAGGTTGGAAGCTACGACCTCGTAGCTGTAATCCTCAATGATTTTCTCGCGCCATTCGCGCTCCACAAAGGCCCGCGGCCCGGCCAGATACTTGCCGCAGAGCTTGAGCAGGCTGATGCCGAAGCTTGTCAGCTTGTTGTTGCTGACCTGGTCCTCCTCCCGCCAGCTGATGGGGAAGAAGAGTACCCGCTGCTTCATCTGGCAGAGCGCCAGGATCATGCAGTCGTTAAAATACAGCGTATCCGGGAACTTTTTGTAGTACTCGTTTTTCAGCGGTTCCACGGCATACAGGTTCAGCCCGCTGCCCAGATCGGTGATTTTTTTGCGGGCCACTAAGCTAAAGAGCCAGTTGAAGCCGTAGTTGCCCCAGGTGCGCAGCGCGCTGTAGCCGCCGGTCTTGCTGCCCTTCATAAAGCGGGAGCCAAGGCAGCAGTCGTATTTTTTGTAGGTGCCGTCGTTCAGAATCGGCAGCAGGTCCGCAATAGCGCCCTGGTCGTCGCCGTGCAGCACGACCAGATGCTCATACCCGTGGGCCGCCGCGTAGCCGAACGCGACCTTGTGGCTGCCGCCCAGACCGTAGTTCTGGTCATTGCGCAGCAGGCGGACCGGCGCGTCGGGGTGGCGGGCCATCCAGTCCTGCACGGCGGCCTCGGTGCCGTCGGCAGAGCGGTTGTTTACGACGATGCACTCCCCCACCCACGGGGCAATGCGCTGATCCAACAGCTGCGAAAGCACCCGCGTGACCTGCTTTTCGCAGTTATAAGCAGGGATAAAAACCAGCAGTTTTTCCATGGAAAGCTCCTTTTCTGCACACAGTTCTACATAATAAAGATTATACAACACCGCGCCGCCAATCGCAAGAAAAAAAGCCCCCTCTTGGGAAAAGAGGAAGCAATTTTTGCGGGTCAGGACAGCGCAGACCTCCGCGGGCGGATTCTACACAATGCCGTCTGCCGCAAAAGGATTATTGTATCGGCATACGCCTTTTCGTAGGGGCGGATTCCATATCCGCCCGTGCCCGCTCACGATACCGCAAACCTGACCCTCTGTGCATCCAAATTCCGATACAGCACATACCCCGCCGGGCACGCCGCGTCCGCCTTTTCCAACGCGCTCGTATCCACCGGCACGCCGTCCGCTGCCAGCACCCAGTCTGCCGCGTCCAAATCGGTATATGCCCTGCCCGGGTACTCCGGCCCGACGGCCTCGGCGGTCAGGTCCAGCACGCCGTCTGCCAGCGCACCGCTCTGCAAAAGCGTCTCATACTCGACAATATAGACATCCCGCGCGACATACGTTTCTATGAGCTGGCTGTCCCGCTGGCGCACGCCGTAGGGGATAAACAAAACTCTGCCGTCCAGCTCCGCCAGCGCGTCGTTCAGCGCCGACGCCTGCTGTGCGGTCCCGGCGGGGACCTCATACGTCCAGCGGTTGATGCGCCACTCGCCCGCGTAGCACAGCACGCAGAGCACCAGCGCCGCACCGGCCAGCACGCGGCGGCCCCTGCGGCGCACCAGCAGCACGCCCAACACGGCCACGCCAACCGCAATCACTGCACGCCACACTGCCAGCCACGCCCCCTGCCCCAGCACGGGCAGGCGGTCCGTGCGGTCCGCCACGAAATCAAACCACTGCAAAAGGGTGTTGTCGCCCGCGCCCGCGCCGATGGCCCGGCAGACGGCCACGAACAGCACGCCCCAGGCTATCGTCAAAACCGCCAAGATCCGGCGGCGTGTTTTGGTCAGCTTTTCATCCAGCGTGTCCAGCGTCACCGCCAGCAGCGGGATCAGCAGCGGCTCCAGATACCGCGTATGCTGCCGCGGCGACGGCGAGCCTAAATCCTCGCGCACCGTGATGGACCACGCAATGACCGCCACGCCGATGCCAAGGGAGAGCAGCAAAAAGAGCGGCAGCTGGGTGCGGCGGGCATCGCTGCCCCTGCGCGGGCGGTGCAGCCCGCAGAGCGGCAGCAGCACCGGGAACACCCAGAACGCCAGCACAGCAAACAGCGCGTCGCACACCAGCGCAAACGGCAGAAAGCGCCACTGCTCCGCCGTCAGCCAGCCGGTCTGGTTGTAGGAGTTGCCCAGCCCGCGGAACAGCGTCGCCTTGGCCAGCAGAAAGCAGACCAGAAAGCTGCCCAACAGCGCGGCATTGCAGGCCAGCTCCGCCTGCCACGACGCCTTATCATGCCACCAGACCCACGCGCGCACAAGCACCCAGGCGATCAGATAATAGAGCGCGACCTCCTTGTTCAGATACAACAGGTAGCAGAACGCCCCCGCCGCCGCGCACCAGCCCACGCGGGCCTTCGGCTCTGCCAGCATCGCCCGCAGGAAAAAATACACCTGCCACAGCGACAGCGGCAGAAACACCGTCTCGCTCATAAACGTACTCGCAGCGGACATCGTGGGCAGCACTGCCGTGACGCCGACGAGAAACGCCGTGCGGCGGCGGTTCATGCCCATGGCCCGTGCCAGCGCATAGGCCGGGAACACCGCGCTTGCCATATATACGGCGTTCAGCCAGCCGATGGCCGTGATCTGCGCGGCGGTGGTTTTCAGCAGCAGCGCCGGCAGGATGCAGAGCGGGTATAGAATCTTCTGGTAGTCGCTGGGCATATTGCGTACCCGCAGCCCGCGCCCCTGCAAAAGGCTGCGCGCCACATCCAGATACCGCAGCTCGTCGCTGTAGACGGCCAGCTCCCGCGGGTAGCTGCTCAGCACCCCGTACACAACGGCGCACACCGCAAACAGCATCACGACCCACAGCCAGCCGTTTCTTTTTTTAGAAAGCATACACGCCCCCTTTTCTCTAAAAAGCCTTCCCCGAGGGGCTGCGCTCGCAAGCGCGTGTCGGAGCGCAACCGCCGAAGGCGGCTTTTAGCGCGTAGACTGAAGGTGGCGCGAAGCGCCGGATGAGGGCCGGCCTTCCGCCATTACCAGTGCAAGGGTTGCCCCCTTCACTCTGCCCTCATCAGTCGCCTGCGGCGACAGCTTCCCCCTCGGGGGGAAGCCCTTTCCCTCACTTCAGCTCAATATAATACACCGGGCACCGTTCCCCGTCGGTCACAAGCTCGATTTTTTCCATGTCCAGCGTATCCTCGGCCAGGGCACGCAGCTCATCGGCGTCGTAAATGTAGCCGTACAGCAAAAATCCGTCGTGCAGGTCCCGGCTCTCCACCGCCGTGCGCAGGCTGGCGGCATCGTCCTCGCCGCTTGCCTGGTCAACGGCCTCGCGCTTGGCGAACTCCTCCAAGAACAGGTCGGGCGCGACCTCATACCCCGCCTTGTTCAGCACAACGGCGGGCAGCCTCTCGGTGTCGGCCAGCGCAGCCTTGCGCGGGGCGGCGTCCTCATACAGGTAGGCGTTGGGGTCGGTCCGGTGCGCCGCAAGGATCGGCACCAGTGCCAGCAGCAGCAGGGTCTCGTGCTGCGGGGCCAGCCTGGCCAGCACCACAGTCACAGCCAGCACCACAGCGGCGTAGATCACCACATAGTAGCGGTCCGCCTCAAACGGCGCGGCCTTATCGATCAGCGCCACGTACCCCGCCGACGCCAGCAGCAGCCCGGCGGCCAACAGGCCCTTGCCGCGCAGACGGCAGCCGCGCCGCCACAGCACCACCGCCGCGGCAGCCACAACCACGGCCCACAGCCAGAGCCCGCCGAACTGGGCCGCCAGCAGCTGCACCACCGTGCCGATGCTCCTGCCCCACTCCGCCAGCGCGGACAGGTCAAAGACGCTCGCAAACGCCTCTTTTCCGCGGGAGCCGGAGAAGATATGGGCCTTCATCGTGGGGAAGGCCGCATACGCCGCAGCCAGCGCGGCAAACTCGGCGATCACATAGCCGCCCGCCGTCTTGAACCGCCGCGTAGCCAGCAGCCAGATGCCGAACAGCCCACAGATGAAAAAGCAGAACACCAAAAAGAAATACTGCGTCAGCGCCCCGGCCATTGTGACCGCAAACAGACCCGGCCAGACCGCCCGCGGCGGCTTTTGCCCCGCCTGCAGCGCCTGCCACAAAACCACATGGCAGTACAAAAGCACGATGCCCTCCAGCATCATCAGGCTGTACATCCGGGTGAACACCGCCATGCCCTGCACGCCGACGCAGAGCAGCCAGCAGGCCGCCGCCGTCCACGCAGGCCAGAACCGCCCGATCAGCCGCTTCGCCGCGCAGTACAGCACCGCCGCGCCCGCCAGGATGCAGACAAAGTTCGGCAGCAGCCCCACCCACGGCAGACCCAGCTGCGGGAACAGCGACTCCGCCGTATAGATCAGGCAATAGTAGAGCGGCGGGTGGACATCGATCTTCTGGTTGTTCCACGGGATGGTATAGTCAAACAGGCGGCCCGGCGTCAGGACCGCGCTGTAAAAGCTGCCGTCGTGCCAGGTGTCCATATAGCCGTCCTCCAGCGCGTAGAACCCGCCGGGATAGTTTGCCAGCTCATAGGTGTACAGCTCGTCCACATGGTAGCCCTGCTTGTGCGCCGCGTAGTAGAGCATCAGCGCCAGCCCCACGGCCAGCAGCGCCGCCACCGCCAGCATGCGCTTGGTTTTTGTGTTTTTCATGATTCCCGCTTTCCGTATCTGTCTGACCGTAGGGGCGCATTCTATATGCGCCCGCGCACCTCGCGCCGCCGCAAACCTCCCGGGCGGATATGGAATCCACCCCTACGGGAATGCGCGCCCGTTCGTTTACACACCTGCATACCAAAAAGGCCTGCCCCAAAAGGCAGGCCCTTCGTTTGTTTTACTCCTGTGCGTTTTCTTCCTTGTCACGCACAAAACGCCACAGCTCACCGATGGTGAAATCCTCGCTCAGCTCACTCTCGTCGATCTCCTCGCCGATTGCCTCGCCCAGTGCCCACGCCAGCTCGATCATATCCTCATGGTCGGCGCCCAGGTCAGCCAGCGCTGTGCCGCGGCTCAAATCGCCCGTGTCGCAGCTGAACTGCTCTGCCAGCAGATCCTGCAATTCTTCAAAGGTCATTCCGTTTTCCCCCTCTCACTGGGAAGTTTTGTGTTCTTATCATACAAGCCCACAGCGGTTCCGTCAAGGGGCAAACCAGCAACAACCGCACAAATTTATTGCGCCTGATTTGTGGAATCTGCCGAAGGCCCCGCCGGTAACTGCGGCTGTGCGTTCAAAATGCGCATAAACTCCTCGCCGGAGATCGTCTCTTTTTCGTACAGATACTGGGCAATTTCGTCCAGTTTGCGCTTGTTGTCGGCCAACAGCTGGTACGCTTTCCGGTGCTCGGCCTGCACGATCTCCACGACCTTGGCATCGACCTGAGCCGCCGTCTGCTCGCTGCAGGCCAGGCTCGCGTCGCCGCCCAGGTAGGCGTTGTTCACAGTCTCCAGCGCGACCATGTCGAAATCCTCGGTCATGCCGTAGCGGGTGACCAGTGCGCGGGCCAGCTTGGTGGCCTGCTCAATATCGTTCGACGCGCCCGTCGTGATGGAGTGGAAGATCAGCTCCTCCGCCGCGCGTCCGCCGGTCAGCGTCGCGATCTTGTTCAGGATCTCCTCTTTCGTCATCAGCGTGTGGTCGCCGTCCTCCACCTGCATGGTGAAGCCCAGCGCACCGGACGTGCGCGGCACAATGGTAATTTTCTGCACGGGGGCGCTGTTCGTCTGCAAGGCCGCCACCAGCGCGTGGCCGACCTCATGGTAGGAGACGATGCACTTTTCCTTATTGTTGAGGATCTTGTTCTTCTTCTGCGCACCGGCCAGGATCGTGTCCACGGCCTCCTGCAGGTCAAACTGGGTCACGGCCTTGCGGCGATGGCGCACAGCGCAGAGCGCGGCCTCGTTCACGATGTTAGCCAGCTCGGCGCCGGACGCACCGGGCGTCATGCGGGCCACAACACCAAAGTCACAGTCGGGGCCGAGCTTGACTTTCTTAGCGTGCAGGCGCAGGATGCTCTCGCGGCCCTTCAGATCGGGCAGCTCAACGGGCACGCGGCGGTCAAAACGGCCCGGGCGGGTCAGCGCAGGATCCAGGGATTCCGGGCGGTTCGTCGCCGCCAGGATGACGACGCCCTTCGTGGCGTCAAAGCCGTCCATCTCGGTCAGCAGCTGGTTCAGCGTCTGCTCGCGCTCGTCGTTGCCGCCAAGGTTGGAGCCGCCGTCACGCTTCTTGCCGATCGTATCGATCTCATCAATAAAGACGATGCAGGGCGCTTTTTCACCCGCCTGCTTGAACAGGTCGCGCACCTTGGACGCGCCCATGCCGACGAACATCTCCACAAACTCACTGCCGGCGATGGAGAAGAACGGCACACCGGCCTCACCGGCCACGGCGCGGGCCAGCAGCGTTTTGCCGGTGCCCGGAGGGCCGACGAGCAGCACGCCCTTGGGCATCTTCGCGCCGATCTCCTCATACTTTTTGGGGTTGTTCAGGAAGTCTACAATTTCCTGCAGGCTCTCCTTGGCCTCGTCCTCGCCCGCTACATCGTTGAATTTGATGCCGGTCTCATCGTCCACTACGTACTGCTTCGCGCCGGACTTGCCGCCGAACAGCATGGCGTTGCCGCCGGCACCGCCCATCTCCTGCATCTTTTTGGACGCCCAGCGGTTGACGAACCAGAACAGGATGATCATCGGCAGGAACGAGATCAGCAGGTTCAGCAGCGAATCCCAGATCGTGGGCGACTGATAGACCGTGCCGAACTCCACCCCCGCATCCTCCAGCCGGGTGACGAGGTTGTTGTCCTGCATAATGGCGTTGGTTTTGTAGGAATTGTCGTTCTTGTCCACAAAGTAGATCTGCTGATCTTCGATCTGGACGGTGGCCAGCTCCTTGCTCTCCAGCATTTGCAGGAAGGTGCTGTAGTTCACGCTTTTCACGCTCGCCTGCATCAAAGCCGGGAACAGGAAAACATTGCTTAAAATGACGATGGCCAAAATGACCGCGTAGCCGATCCAAAGCTTCTTTTTGGGGTCCTTCGGCGGCTGTGTCGTCTCTTTCATAGGGAATGCCTCCTCCTTATCTTTTGTAACTATTATAGCATGCTCCCAAAAAATGAACAGCGTGTGAAACAACTTTGAACGAACCGCAAAAAATCCCGCCGCGGCGGGCTTCGGCGGGCTTTCTCCACATTTTGCACAGGTTTTCGACATCTTTCCACTGTGGAAATGTGGAAAACCATGTTGAAACTGTGGAAAACCCCGTGCAAACCCACAAAATAGCACGATAGACAGGGTTTGTTGAAATGTGGAAAACCGGCGGCTAAGCCTCCCCTTTTAGGGGAGGTGGCCGAGCGCAGCGATGGCCGGAAGGGTCCAGCCCGTTCGCCCCAGCCGCCAACTTTTCTGCCAATTTCTAAACAAAAGTAAAAATTCCGTCCAAATTTTCCCGCATTTTGTAACAACTCGGAAACATTTGTCGTTATAATAGACAATACACCTTTTCAAAAAACATCCTGCCGGAAGGAGGCCCCGCTATGAATCCCATCATAAACCGCAAACAGGATATTCTGTATAAAGACCTTGCCGTTGACCTTACCGCCCACCGCGTATCCCGCGCCGGGCATGAGCTGCTGCTGACCCCGCGGGAGTTCGCCCTGCTGGCCGTGCTCGTGACCCACTGCGACACAGCTTTAAGCCGCAGCCAGCTGCTCGAGGCTGCCTGGGGCTACGCCTTTATCGGCGAGAGCCGCACCGTGGACGTACATATCAACCGCCTGCGCCGCAAGCTCGGCCTGCAAAACGACATCCAGACCGTCTACAAGGTCGGCTACCGCCTGAACAGCGCCAACTGAAACCGCAAAGCGCCCTGCACTTTTTTACCGTGCAGGGCGCTTTTCTTCCTTTTCAAAAAGTTCCATATTCCCCGCCCGGCGTGTAGATCGTCCCATCGGGGCCGATGACCACATTGCTCAGCGTGTCCAGGCCGCCGTAGACGTCCGGGTCCAGCGTGACACACAGAGCGAAATCGACCTCGTCCGGGGCATAGCGCACGACCCGCAGCACACCGGAGGTATGCTTATATTCCAGCCCGTCCTCCGTGGTGGTCTGCTCCCAGCTGCCGTCCAGCGTTGTGTCCAGCTGGGTCAAAAACGCCTGCACCTGCTCCTCCGGTGTACTCTCTGCCGCGGGCAGTCGGTTGTCAAGGACGCCGACCTGCAAAAACGCGCCGTTGCCGGGCAGATACATCAGCTCGATGCTCGTCTCATCGTCGATACTGTACATCTCACCGCTTTCCGTCACCTTGTAGGCGTTCACCGTGTACATCCGGAAGCTCACAGTCTGGATATTGCCCGTGTAGCTGCACCCGTAGCACTGGACCTGCACGCTGCCGTTTTCCGGCTGCACCGGCCCGGCGTGGGCCTCGCCCTCGGCCACGCGGTCCAGCAGGTAGTCAAGCTGCTCCCGGCTGAGAAAGCCCCGCGTGGCGGCCTGCTTCAGCTTGCCGCGCAGTACGGTAAAGACATTGTCGGACCAATAGCTGTCCGCCCGATTGATGCCGCCCTGCACGCCGTAACGGTAGAGCGCTCCGGCCACGGGGTCCAGGCGTATCTCGTCGCTCATCACGCCGGGCAGGGCGGGCCGCGGCTGGGCCGCACGGCAGCGCACCGTCTGCCCGTACACGGCCAGCGGCGGCAGTGCCAGCAGAGCCAGGCTTACCGCGGCAATTTTTAAAAATTTATTGTTGCTGCGCTGCTTCTTCATGCTCTGCCTCCTTCTGCAATAAAATCGTCACTGTCGTGCCCTCGCCCACACGGCTTGCAAAGGTCATCTGTGTGCCGAATGCCTCTGCAATTTGTGCGCAGAGCGCCAGCCCCACGCCGCTGCCGCCGTTGGCCCGGGCGCGGGCCTTGTCCACGCGGTAGAACGGCTCGGTCAGGTGGGGCAGCGCCTCCGCCGGGATACCGCAGCCCGTGTCCTGCACGGTCAGCCGCCAGCATTCGCCCGCGTCGGTGCAGCGCAGGTGGACCGCGCCGTCCTGCGGCCCGGCGTGCCATGCATTCAGCGCCAGATTGCGCACAAGGTCCGCCAGCAGCACCCGGTCCGCCAGCACAACGGCCTCCGCGGGCGCGTCGCAGTCCAGCACCACATCCGGCAGACTGCGCACGGCATCGGCAAAGGCCGCGGCCACCCGCACGGGGCGCAGCACCACGCCGTCCGCCTGCAAGCCGTTCAGCGCCAAAAGCTGCTGGCTCAAGCTCTCCAGCCGTGCGGACTCATGGTAGAGGGCCTGCGCCGCCGTGCGCCGTCGTTCCGCATCCAACGTGCCGCCGCGCAGCAGGTCGGCGTAGCCGATCAGGCTGGTCAGCGGCGTTTTCAGCTCGTGGGTCAGGTCGGCCACAAAGCGGCTCTGGCGGGCGTTCAGCTCCTGTAGACGCTCATAGTGGTACGCCGCGACCAGCGCCGCCAGCGTGATGATCGCCTGCACGGCCAGCCAGCTGTACAAAAGCCGGTTCCGCGCGGCGAACGCCTCGGACGCATCCGCCGCCGTGACGACGGCCACGGGGTAGGAGTAGGGCGTGTTCAACACCCCGCCCAGCAGCAGCGTCTCCCCGCGCAGCAGGATGCCGTCCGTGGCCGCGGCGGCCTGCTGCACATCGGCGGCGGCCACGCTCTCCGGCAGGGCGCTGTAGGCGACGTCGCCCTCCCGCAACAGCGCAAACGCGGCAGTGCTGCTGCCCAGGATCAGCCGCTGGCCGCGGGTGTACGCCTGCCCTACCCGGGCGCAGACCGAGTCGGCCCCGCTGCTCGGATAGCCCGCGCCGCTCCGGGTATCGTACTCGTCGGCAAAGGCGTCCTCCAGCCCACAGACATTGCGCTGGTGCTGCAAAACCGCCTGTCCCTCCAGCGCGTCCAGCCGTTCCCGGAACGTCCTGCACGCCAGCCCGCCGCCCGCCAGCGCCATTGCCAGCGAGAGTGCAAGGACAGCCGTGTACATGGATGTACGCTTCATAAAGTCACCTCCTGCGGTTTCCCGGTTGTATGATCCATTTTGATTTACCGCCATGTAGGGGCCGGACATGTCCGGCCCGGCAGCCTTCCGCCATGACCCATTCACGGTCTGCCGTCTTGCAGCCCGCGGGCCGGGCATGCCCGGCCCCTACCGTTCTGCCAGCAGCTTATACCCCACCTTCGGCACGGTCACGATCTTGTCCGCCCAGTCCAGCTTTTTGCGCAGCCGGTGGATGTGCAGATCCAGCGCCCGCGGGTTCGGCTCCGCATCGGGGCCCCAGACCCGCTCATACAAAATATCACGGTAGAGCGCCTGTCCCCGCGCCCGCACCAGAACCAACAGCAGCGTAAACTCCCGCGGGGTCAGCTCCACCGCGCGCCCGTTTTGGGTCACGGTGCGGTTGTCCGGGTCTACCTCGGCATCGAACACCCGCAGCGTCGCCGCCCGCCGCCCGGTGTGGCGCAGAAGTCCCTCGACCCGGGCCAGCAGCTCCGCCGGGGCAAACGGCTTGACGATGTAGTCATACGCGCCCAGCTTCAACCCGCGCACCCGGTCCGCCACGGCGTTTTTCGCCGTCAGAAAGATGACCGGCGTGCCAGTTGGCGCAATGTAGTCCATCAGTGCAAAGCCGTCCACGCCCGGCAGCATGACGTCCAGCAGCACCAGATCAAACTGCTGCTTTTCCAGCAGGTCGGCGGCCTGCTCGCCGTCGCAGGCCAGCACAAGCGGCTGCCCCAGCGGCTCCAGCGTCATCTCAATGAGCCTGGCAATATGCGGCTCATCATCCACGATCAAAATCGGAAGCATCGCGTTTTCCCCCTTTCGTTGAGGCCAGTATAGCACGGCAGGGTTTCTGAAAGTTTTCCGCTGCACAAAAAGTAGGGGCCGGGCATGCCCGGCCCGCAGCTTTCCCATCAGCTCCATCTCATGGGTAAGCTGCAGTCGAGGCATGCCTCGCCCCTACCCTTCGTTTTATTCCCCCAAAAACTCCCGTATCTCCTTCTCCACGGCCCTGACTTCCTCCTCAAACGCCCGGGCGCTCACGCGCAGCGCACCGTGCCCCATGACGATGATCTGCTCCGCGCCGTCGCTGCTGACAACGCGGGTGCGGTGCTCCTTCGCCAGCTCGTGGGTCGCGCGCTCAATGTACATATCCGCCGTCTCGGCCTCGCGGGTGTAGACAACATACAAATTGTGGTACTGCTCTACCTCCCGCGCGCCGCCGCGCACCTTGTAGGCGTCAAAAACCAGGATCGGCACACAGCGGCGGTAGCCCGCGTAGTTGCACAGAATATCCATCAGCCTGCGCCGCGCGGCGTCCAGATTGCCGTCGGCCAGTTTCCTTAAATCGTCCCACGCAAAAATGACGTTGTACCCATCCACCAGCAGGTAGTCCGGCCCGGCGGGCACGGGCTTTGCGGGCACGGACGCCGCCGCGGGGGCCGTGTGCAGGGCCGCGCGGGCCGCCTTTTTCGCGTCGCCAGTCTCGCCGCGGCGGCGTATTTTTCCGTAGGTTCGTTCAAAAATTGCCAATAGTTCTTTGTCCTGCTCCAGCGTGCCGCGGTAGGCGTCGGCACGGCGGCGGCGCGCGTTGGCATCGTCCTCAGCGTCGGCCTCTTCTGTCGCCGTCTCGCCGTTCAGCCGCCGTTCCAGCCCGGTGGACAGATGTGCCCGGGCGGGCACCTCGTCCCATTTGACCAGATACCCGGCCCCGTGGGCGCAGAACACCGAATCCGCCGGGTTTTCCACATCCGCGTCGGGGTCATACCCCGCGGCGGAGACGATTTCGTCGGCGTTATGGCAGGCGTCGTACCCGGCAGGCAGCACAGCCCAGCGGCCCAGCCCGTGGGTGTAGGCCGCGACCTCCCGCGCATAGCCCCGCGCCGTCGCCACAGGCAGACGGCCCGTCAGCCGCACCGTGCCGCCTGACGTCTCCGGTGCCTCAAAGCTGCCGCACATCCTCTGCACATCGGCCATGGCGCGGCCCAGCGCGTCGGCGGGCAGCTCCAACGTAAAATCATACCACGGCTCCAACAGCTGTACGCCGTCCTTCGTCTCGGCCATCCGCAGGCCCTGCCGCACGGCGCGGTAGGTCGCCTGGCGGAAGTCCCCGCCTTCGGTATGCTTCTGGTGGGCACGGCCCGCCGCCAGCGTGATCTTCACATCGGTCAGCGGCGCACCGATCAGCACGCCCGGGTGGGTGCGCTCGGCCAGATGCGTTAAGATCAGCCGCTGCCAGTTTTCGGCCAGTGTGTCGGGCGGGCAGTCCGCCGCCAGCTGCACACCGCTGCCCCGCGCCCCCGGCTCCAGCAGCAGATGTACCTCGGCATAGTGGCGCAGCGGCTCATAGTGGCCGATGCCCTCCACCGCCCTTGTCAGCGTCTCTTTATACAAAATGCCGCCCTCGCTGAACGCCACGGTCAGCCCGAACCGCTCCTGCAAGATCGCCTGCAAAATTTCCAGCTGAACCTCGCCCATCAGCTGGACGTGTACCTCGCCCAGGTCGTCCCGCCAGTTGACGTGCAGCTGCGGGTCCTCGCCCTCCAGCGTTTGCAGCGCCTTTAATAAGGTATGGGGGTCGGCGTCACAGTCCACGCGGTAGTTGAGCACCGGCTCCAAAAGCGGCGTCTCGGCGTCGGATTCCGCGCCAAGCCCCTGCCCGGGCCGCGTACTGACCGGCCCCGCTGCGGCCACGACCATGCCGGGCAGCGCCTCGCTGACCAGCCGGAATTTGCCGCCGTTGTACAGCCGCAGCGCGTCGGCCTTCTCGCCGCCGGGCAGCACATCTTTTACATGCAGCACGCCGCCCGTGACCTTCAGCCAGGTCAGCCGCGTGCCCGCATCCTCACTGATTTTGAACACACGCGCGCCGAATTCCGGCCACCGTGGCGGGGTGCGGGTCAGCGTCTGCAGGCCGCGCAGCAGTCCGTCCAGTCCGTCCAGCCGCAGCGCCGCGCCGAAAAACACCGGGAACACCTGCCGCCGCGCAATAGCGGTCTGTATCGTTTCTGCCGCTGCTGCGCCGGTCTCAAGCACCTCGTTCATCAGCGGCTCGCTGCACAGAGCCAGCGCCTCCGGGTCGGGCGCGGCGGAAAAATCCACACACCCGTCCCCGAACCGCCCGCGCAGCTCCCGCAGGCGCACGGCGGCGTCCGCGCCGGGCAGGTCCATCTTGTTGACAAATACAAACGTAGGTACGCGGTAACGTGCCAGCAGCTTCCACAATGTCTCGGTGTGGGCCTGCACGCCGTCGGTGCCGGAGACGACCAGCACCGCGTAATCCAACACCTGCAAAGCGCGCTCGGCCTCGGCGGAAAAGTCCACGTGGCCGGGCGTATCCAGCAGCGTCAGCTCGGTCTCGTCGGCGCCGTCCGCGGCGGGCAGCGTCAGCACGGCCTGCTTGGCAAAGATCGTGATGCCCCGCGCCCGCTCCTGGCTGTCGGTGTCAAGAAAGGCGTCCCTGTGGTCCACGCGCCCCAGCTTGCGCAGCACCCCCGCGCGGTAAAGCAGCCCTTCGGCCAATGTAGTTTTGCCGCTGTCCACATGTGCCAGCAGCCCGACGACCAGACGTTTCATACCCGTTCCCCTTAGCTTTCAAAAATCATGCCCCTATTGTACAATTTTTCTTGCCATTTGGCAAACGCTGTGCTATACTTATCCCAAATCTACCGAGGAAGGAGAGCACCCCCTTATGCGTTGGCAGTTTGGTGTTGTGTTCCAGAAAAAAGGAAACCCCTGACGTACTGACGCTATAAGTGTGCCCTTTTTTACCTCGGTAACGCTGTAAGTGTGCAGTTTTTGCGCCCTGTGGCTTTGCCGCGGGGCGCTTTTTGCTGCCTTTTTACAAAATTTAAGGGCACGTTTTCGTATACTATCACGAAAGGGTGTTCCCCCATGAATTTACAAAAACAGCTTCGCTGCGTGTATCTGCACGCATTTACCTCTACCCTGCGCTTCACCGACGCCGTCTGGGTCGCGCTGCTGGCGGCCCGCGGCTTTACGCTGGCGCAAATCGGCCTGGCCGAGGGCGTTTTCCACGGCGTCAGCCTGCTGTGTGAGGTCCCCAGCGGCATGGCCGCCGATTTGCTGGGGCGGCGGCGCACGCTGATCTTCGGCGGTGCGCTGGGCGTTGTCTCCGCCGCCACCATGGCGTTTGCGCCCAGTCTCGCGTTCATCTGCGCGGGCATGGGGCTGAAAGCGCTGGGCTACAACCTGCTCTCCGGCACCACGGAAGCCCTGACCTACGACAGCCTGAAAACCGCCGGACGGGAGCGCGACTACATTAAAGTTGACGCCAAAGCGTCAATCTTCATGAAGCTAGCCTCCGCCCTCGGCGCACTGGCCAGCCTGCTGGCCGGGGTGCTGACCTCGGCGGGCTACTACCTTGCGGACGCCGCGGTCAGCGCCGTCTCCGCCTTGGCCGCGGCCAACCTGACCGAACCTGTCGTCACCGACGAACAGGCCGCCCGCGAGAAGCACATCTTACAAGAATTGCCTGCCCGGCTGCGTGTGCACATTTTGGACAGTCTCGACTGCCTGTGCAGCAGCACGCCGGCGCGGCGCATTATCATGGCCGACGCGGTCATCTCGCTGCCGTCCTACCTGACCTCGATGTTCGTCCAGCAGCGGCTGACCCAGCAGGGCTGGGCCATGGAATGGCTGTTCCTGCCGGGTCTGCTGGCTGGGGCCGCGGGCATGGCGGGCGCATCGCTGGGCCGCCGCCTGCACCCCAAACGGCTGCGCGCGCTCTATTTCGGCTGTGCGCTGCTCGTCGGCACAGGCACGCTTCTGGCTGGCGCGGCCCCGGCGCTGCTCTGTGCCGCTGGGCCGGTACTCGTACAGGGGGCACTCTCCGTCTGGTTTCTGCACAGTATGCAGCGGCTCAACGACGCGATCCCCAGTGACCGCCGCGCAACGCTCATCAGCGTGGACAGCATGGCCTACAGTCTGCTGATGATCCCCGCCAGCCCGCTTGTGGGCCTTGTGGGCGACCTGACCGGCCAGGCGGGCGCAGGGCTCTGTGTACTGTGCGCACTTGTCGTCGTCAGCGGCCTTGCGGCAGCGGGCAAAACGCGCTATAATGGGCGCGGAGCATAATTACCCGATCTTTGTAGGGGCCGATGCTCGCATCGGCTCGCAACACAGGAGGCAAAATCCAGATGACATATAAAGAAGTTTTACAGGCTGCCCAGGGTCAGATGGGCCCCTGCCGCGCCTGCCCGGTCTGCAACGGCCGCGCCTGCGGCGGCACGATCCCCGGCCCCGGTGCCAAGGGCAGCGGCACGGTGGCCGTCCGCAACTTTGACGCCTGGCGCAATGTACGGCTAAACATGGATACCATCCATGAAAATTTTGAGCCGGACACATCCCTGACGCTGTTTGGCCGTAGCTTCAAATATCCGTTCTTTGCCGGGCCTGTCGGCGCCATGCCGCTGCACTACGGCGACAAGTACAACGATCTGGACTACAACAATATCCTTGTCCCCGCCTGCGCGGCGGCTGGCATTGCTGCCTTCACCGGCGACGGCACGAACCACAAGGTCATGGAGGGCGCGGCTGCTGCCATCACGGCCTGCGGCGGCGCGGGCATCCCCACCGTCAAGCCGTGGGACAACGCCACGGTGGCCCGGAAAATAGCGCTGGCGCGCAGCTCCGGCTGCTTTGCCATGGCCATGGACATCGACGCGGCGGGCCTGCCGTTTTTACAGCACCTTGACCCGCCCGCGGGCAGCAAGACCGTGGAGCAGTTAAAAGAAATTGCCCTGGCCGCGGGCGTGCCGTTTATCTTAAAGGGCATCATGACCGTCAAAGGCGCGGAAAAGGCCATCGAGGCCGGTGCCGCGGGCATTGTTGTCTCGAACCACGGCGGGCGCGTGCTGGACGACTGCCCCGCCACGCAGGAGGTGCTGGCCGACATCGTCGCCGCCGTGGATGGCCGCGCCAAAATTCTGGTGGACGGCGGCATCCGCACCGGCAGCGACGTGTTCAAGGCGCTGGCCCTCGGCGCAGACGCTGTGCTGATCGCGCGGCCCTTCGTCACCGCCGTCTACGGTGCCGGTGCCGACGGCGTCGCCACCTACACAGCCCAGCTCGGCAATGAGCTGGCCGACACGATGCGCCTGTGCGGTGCGCCCACGCTGGACGCCATCACCCGCGATATGGTACGGGTCATCAAGTAAAAAACACAATAAAAAATGCCATGTTTCCCGGTTGCAAAAACCGTCGAAACATGGTATTCTTTTTATGCCGCTTTATGCGGCGGGCACTGCACATACGGCAGGCGGTTGGTCTCTACCCTCCGAAAGGAGGTGAGATCATGCGTTTTACATTCACGTTTTATGTTGGTCGCAAGACTATTACATTGAGCATCGTTGTAAAAAGCAAGAACCGCCACTCGGCCAAGTGACGGTTCTTAGGTGATAAATAAGAACTTTCATTGGAAAGAGACCAACCGCTTGTCGCAGTGCCTTTTTCTATACTTATTATAACGCTGTGCTGTCCCTTTGTCAAGCCGCAGCCTGCCGCCTCTTCCCTGCATAAATATTCTTTTTTCTGCAAAAATCTCCCAAACCTCTTGCATAACCCGCGGTTTTGCATTACTATTAAAGCATACCGCCGCTTTAAACCGGCAGTGTGAGGGATCTGTGCGAAGTATAGGAGGAAGTATCATGAAAAAATTCATCAGCACCGTTCTGGCACTCGGCATGGCCGCGAGCCTGGCCGCCTGCGGCGGCAGCGCATCCACGGCAGCTTCTACGGAAAGCACCGCAGCTTCCGCCGCTGAAGCCACTGCCGACAGCGACCTTGCCTACATCAAAAACAAGGGCAAAATGACCATCGGCTACACCGTCTATGAGCCGATGAACTACACTGACGCCGACGGCAATTTCACCGGCTTTGACACCGAGCTTGCCACTGCCGTCTGCGCCAAGCTGGGCGTGGAACCAGACTTTGTTGAGATCAACTGGGACACCAAAATTGTCGAGCTGGACGCCAAGAGCATCGACTGCATCTGGAACGGCATGACCCTGACCGATGACGTCATGGCCAACACGACCTGCACGAAGGCCTATGCCAAGAACGCGCAGGTCGTCGTCATGAAGGCCGATGCCGATTACAGCTCCACCGCCGACCTTGTCGGCAAGACCATCGTGGCCGAGGCCGGTTCCGCCGGTGAGAGCGCCATCAGCGAGGACGAGAGCCTCTCCCAGGCCGACTACGTCAGCAAGTCCGTCCAGACTGACTGCCTGATGGAGGTCGCCGCCGGTACGGCTGACGCCGCCGTGCTGGATCTGACGCTGGCCACCGCCATGATCGGCGAGGGCACCGACTACGCAAACCTCGCCATCAAGGACGAGCTGAACGCCGAGGAGTACGGCGTCGCCTTCCGCAAGGGCAGCGATGCCGCCGACGCCGTGAACGCCGCCTTTGACGAGCTGAAGGCCGACGACACGATGCAGGCCCTGGCCGACAAGTACAGCCTGACGCTGGCCGACTGATGGGCGAGGCAGCAGTCATCTGGGGCCGCCTGACCGAGGCGTTCTGGCTCAACTGCCAGCTGTTCGGTCTGACTCTATTGTTCGCACTGCCGCTGGGGCTGGTGGTGTCGTTCGGCTCCATGAGCAGGCTTGCCCCGCTGCGCGGCGTCGTCAAAACGTTTGTCTGGGTCATCCGCGGCACGCCGCTGATGCTGCAGATCCTGGTCATCTACTTAGGGCCCGGTCTGCTGGGCTTCACCAGCCCATGGCCGTCCGGCGGCAGCGGGCGTCTGGTCGCCGCCGTCGTGGCGTTCGCCATCAACTACGCCTGCTATTTCTCGGAAATTTACCGCGGCGGCATCGAGGCTGTGCCCAGGGGCCAGACCGAGGCCGGGCAGGTGCTGGGCATGACAAAGACCCAGATTTTCTTCCGCGTCACGCTCCTGCAGGTCATCAAGCGCATCCTGCCGCCCATGGGCAATGAGATCATCACGCTGGTCAAGGATACCTCGCTGGCGAACGTCATCGCCAACAAGGACATCATCATGATGGCGAAAGAGTACAGCGCCAAGGGCCTGATCTGGCCGCTGTTCTCCACGGCGGTGTTCTTCCTCGTGTTCGTCGGTGCGCTGACGCTGCTGTTCGGCTGGCTGGAAAAGCGGCTGGACTATTTCAAGTAAGGGGGCGCGGCTATGGCATTGTTGGAAGTAAACGGCATCGGCAAGAGCTTTGGTGCCACAAAGGTGCTGCGCGACATCTCGTTTGATCTGGCCGAAGGCGAGGCTCTCGCCATCATCGGCTCGTCCGGCTCCGGCAAAACAACGCTGCTGCGCTGTCTGAACTTTCTGGAGACCGCCGACACCGGCAGCATTACGGTAGCGGGTGAAACGCTGTGGAGCGCCGCCGACACCAAAACGCAGAGCGAAGAAGCCATCCGCAAAAAGCGGCTGCACTTCGGCCTTGTGTTCCAGAGCTTCAACCTGTTTCCCCAGTACACGGCGCTGCAGAACGTCATGCTGGCGGGCCAGCTCCTGGCGAAGGAGCGCCCCGACTACAAGCAGAACCGGCGGCAGATTCTTGCCGACATTGAAACGCAGGCAAAGGCCCTGCTGGCGCAGATGGGGCTTTCTGACCGGGAGAACCACTACCCGCACCAGCTTTCCGGCGGGCAGCAGCAGCGCGTGGCGATTGCCCGCGCACTGGCGCTGCACCCGGACATCCTCTGCTTTGATGAGCCGACCTCGGCCCTTGACCCCGAGCTGACCGGCGAGGTGCTGCGCGTCCTGCGCGAGCTGGCCGAGCACAAGACGACGATGATCATCGTCACGCACGAGATGAAGTTTGCCCGCGACGCTGCGGACCGCATCCTCTTCATGGACGGCGGTGTCGTCGTCGAGCAGGGCGACGCCAAGGAGCTCATCGACCACCCCAAAGAGGAACGCACCCGGCAGTTTTTGGCAAGCTACGGGAAATAACCGAAACCGGCAGACCGTTCGATTCAACGGCCTGCCGGTTATCTTTTTCTGTAGGGAGGGGTCTTGACCCCTCCGCGGCGCTTTGCGATCGGCACTCACGGCCCGGAACGGTCAAGACCGTTCCCTACAAATCCGCGTTTCCCATTTGCGATTTCCCCTCACGGAGCCTCCGTAGGGGCGCATTCTATATGCGCCCGCGCCGTCCGCGGCGGCGGAAGCACCCCCGGGCAGATATGGAATCCGCCCCCCACAAATTAAAAATCAACGATTGGAATGCCAGCCTTTTTATCCTCACGCACCGCAATGCACTCGATCTCGACGAGCGCTCCCTTCGGCAGCGCGGCGATCTGCACGCAGCTGCGCGCGGGGAAGCCGCCGTGGAAGTAGGTGCCGTAAATTTCATTCACGGTGCCGAAATCCCCCAGATCCTGCACAAATACTGTCGTCTTGACGACATTGTCCAGCGTCAGACCGGCCTCCTGCAGCACGGCCTGCAGATTCTTGAGCGCCTGGTGCGTCTGGGCCTGCACGCCCTCGGCCAATGCGCCGGTGGCGGGGTCCAGGCCGAGCTGGCCGCTGCAATAGACGGTGTCACCGGTGTCAACAGCCTGGGCATAGGGGCCCAGGGCGGCGGGTGCGTTCGTGGTAGCAATACGCTTCATAATACTAAACACTCCTCTATATTATTTTTCAGGCTCGTCGGTCTCGGGCGGCCATACAAAGCCGCGCCGGGCCAGACAATCCTGTAAAAACTCCGTTGCCTGCTTCGTGTAGGCGTCGTTGTCGTGGTAGTAGCTCACGGCGTGCTCTGCGCCATGTACAGTCAAAAATTTCTTGCCTTTCGCGCGGCAGGCTTCATAGTTGCGCTTCCCCATATCATAGGGTACAAAGCCGTCCGCGTCGCCGTGGACAAACAAAATCGGCACCTTGCTCTGCGCTGCGGCGGCCTCGCAGTCGGCGTCCTCGGGGTCAAAGTGGCCAAACAGGATCGCGCCCAGCCGTCCAACCGCATAGGTCAGCTCCAGCGGCATACCGGGCAGATACTCCGGCAGGCACTTGCGGGTGATCTCCCGCGGGCTGGTGTAGCCGCAGTCTGCCACAATGCCGCAGACGTTGTCCGGCAGGTTCAGCCCGGCGGCCAGCAGCACGGTGGCCGCACCCATCGAGACGCCCATCAAAAAGATCGGCACCTCGGGGCCGAAGCGGCTCCGCGCCCAGACCGTCCAGTCGCGGGCGTCGTAGCGCTCCTTCACGCCCATCGTAATCGTATGGCCGCCGCTGTAGCCGTGGGCGCGCTGGTCGGGCAGCAGCACATTGTAGCCCAGCGCCGTACACAGCGTATAGCCGCCCAGGCCGTCCCGCTCCGCATAGCCGCGGTAGCCGTGGAAGATGATCGCCAGCGGCGCGCCGTCGGCGTGGTGGTAGTAGCGTGCGGCCAGCGGCGTACCGTCCTGCGCCGTGATGTGCACGGCCTTGAACATATCCCGCGCCAGCGCGTCGGCGTCGGGGCCCATGGCCTTGCTGTAGCACTCCCGCGTGGGCATATCCGCCGGGGAGGGCACCTTCGTCGTCGGCTTCTGGTAAAAGGCAACGCGGTAGACGGCATACGCCGCGCCCAGCACCGCCGTGCCCGCCGCGGCCCCTGCCGCCAAAAGAGGATGCTTTTTCATAACTGTCACCTCGTTTTCACTTTCCCAGATTATAACAAATTTCCCGGCATATCGCAACGATGTACCAAAAAAGTTTACACTTGCCAGCGCGGCACTTTCGCGGTATAGTAAAAGCATTCCATAAATGGAGGCCGCCCCCATGAGCGAACTGACCCAGACCCTGAAGATACTCGTCACCCGCTACCCCGGCACAATGGCCGAGCTGGCCCGCAAAGCGTCGATCGACCGCTCCACGCTGTACAAAATTGTAAGCGGTCAGCGTACCCCGCGGGAGTTCCAGCTGGAACACCTGGCCGACGCGCTGGAATTGAGCGAGGAACAGAAATCCGCCCTGCTGCTGCAATACAAGCAGCGTGGCCGCGGCCCCGATCCCAGGCTGCGCGCCGAGCTGCACCACCTGCTGGAGGTCTCTTTCCGGGTGGAGGATTTCACCCACCGCGAGGGCATTATCTCCAACGAAGCCGCCAGCCAGCTGCGCTGCAGCGAGCAGTACATAGAGGGCAGCCGCCGTTCACCCTGTTTGCCGACGAGAAAATGGCCCTGCAGCTTGCCCGGCCCGGCGCCGCGCTGCAGTCCCTGCCCGCCCTGCTCGAACACCTGCAGATGTGGAGCGCCCAGGCCCCGGACCTCTATTTCTGTGAGGAAGGTCTTTTGCAGTTTGTACGCACCGGGAAAATGTTCGACATTCCGCCGGATCTGTGCGATGCGCCGGACATTCCCACCCGCCGGGAGCTGCTCCTGCGGCTGCGCCGCGCTGCGGAGTCTGACCGCCGCACCCTGCGCATCGTGGACCCTGCCCAGCTGGCGCTGACTCCGTCGATGTGCGTCAATGTTTTTCAGGGCCGCGGCGTTGTGTTCTGCCAGGCTATCCGGGAGCCGGACGGGCAGTACTGCCGCGAGTATCTGATGCAGGACCCCATCCTGACCGAAGCCCTGCTGACCTACCTCGATGACGGCCACGCCTCTGATTGGCTGCGCAGTCAAAAATATACGCTCGACTTTATTGATTATTGTCTGCGTCTGCTGTAAAATAGAAGCAGTATCGGTCCTGCCTGTACGGCGGGGCCCTTTCTGCAAAGGAGAAAAACAATGGCACATACCGAGACCATGCTGGAAAGCAGGGAAATCTTCAATGGCCGCGTCATCCGCGTGACCGTGGACAAGGTACAGCTTGAGGACGGCACGACCTCGACGCGGGAGATCGTCCACCACCACGGCGGCGCCTGCATCCTGCCTGTGGACGCCGACGGCAGCGTGACGATGGTACGTCAGTTCCGCTACGCTTTCGGCGAGGAGATTTGGGAGCTGCCCGCCGGTAAGCTCGAAGCGGACGAGGACCCGTTTGAGGCCGCCAAGCGCGAGCTGAGCGAGGAGTGCGGCCTGACCGCCGACAATTTTATCGACCTCGGCGTCGTCTATGCCACCGTCGGCTATGACAGCGAGAAAATCTATCTGTGGGCCGCCACCGGCCTGCACAGCACAGCGCAGCACCTCGACGCGGGCGAGTTCCTTGACGTCGTCAAAATGCCGTTCGACGAGGCCCTCGGCCTTGTGATGGACGGCACGATCAAGGACAGCAAGACCCAGGTCGCGCTGCTGAAATACGCGCAGCTGCGCGCAAAAGTCTGAATGGGCGTTGAAATTCTGGACAACGGCACCCGCGTGCTGACCGCGCCGGGCGCGACGTTCGGCACCGACGCGCTGCTGCTGGCCCGCTTCGCGCAGCCCCGCAGAAACGAGCGTGCGCTCGACCTGTGCAGCGGGTGCGGCATCGTCTCACTCGTTTGGCACGACGCCGGGCACCGCGGCCCCTGCACCGCACTGGAGATCGACCCCGCCGCGTCCGCCCTCTGCGCCGCGGCCCTGGCCGAAAACGCCGACGCCGCGCACATCGCGCCGGTCTGCGGCGACCTGCGGCAGCTCTGCACCGCCGGGCCGGAGCAGGGGCAGTACGATTTTGCCGCCTGTAACCCGCCGTACTTCACAGCCGGTCCCCGCAGCCCGGACCCGCGCCGGGCCGAGGCCCGCCACACCGGCAGCTGCACCACCGCCGACGCCGTGGACTGCGCGCGCCGCGCCCTGCGGGACGGCGGGCGGTTCCTGCTCTGCCAGCGCCCGGAGCAGTTGGCGGAAATTCTGGCCGCCTTACGCGCCGCGCGCCTTGAGCCGAAGCGTCTGGCTTTTGTCAAGAACCGCCCCGACGCCGCGCCCTGGCTTTTCCTCGTCGAAGCCCAGAAGGGCCGCAAAACCGGCCTGCGCGTCGAGCCTGACATTCTGATTCAAAGCGGCGCCGCCCTCTACGGGCCAACTACTTTGTAGGGGCGGGCAATGTTCGCCCCAGTGTGTCAAAAGACCTCCCTCTGCGAGGGAGGTGCCCCGAAGGGGCGGAGGGAGAGAACCTTGCCATAGCCCGAAATATTTCGGTCAGCCGAACAGTTCTCTCCCCCACCGCCTGCGGGCGGAGCCCCCTCGCAGAGGGGGCCAAGGGGTGACTGCACCATTTTTGACATCCCGGGCGGATATTGAATCCGCCCCTACGGCGCAGGGGTCGATGCTTGCATCGACCCGAAAGGCCGCCGCGCCCCCTTTTCCCCCAACATCATTCCATAAGGAGCTATTGTATCATGGGACTTTTCACGCGCAATTTTGATAAACCCGGCCCGGGCGTATCGCCCGACGCCCCCCGTAAAAAGGGCGCTGCCCGCTTTTTTGAGATTTTGGGCCGCGACTTCTCCACCATCTGGCTGGCCGGCATACTGGCGATGCTCGGCGGTCTGCCGTTTGCCGCCGGTGTCTGGTTCGCCGTCGAGACCCACTCTTTGGTCCCGCTCGTCATCGCGGGCGTGCTGGGCGGCATGATCGCCGCGCCGCAGATCGTCGGCCTGAACGACACGATCCTGCGCACGCTGCGCGACGAGCCCGGCTACTGGTGGGAGACCTACCGCCGCACCTGGAAGCGCAACCTGAAGGAATCCCTGCTGCCCGGCGCTGTCTGCGGCCTGCTGCTGGCCATGGAGATTTTCTCACTCTGCCACATCAACATTGCCAGCGGGCAGGTGGCCGTGATCGCCGTGCTGGTTGCCCTCATCCTGCTGGCCGGCATTGCCCAGTACCTCTACGTCCAGGTCGCGCTGCTTGACCTGTCCTTCGCCGGACTGTTGAAGAACTCCCTCATGCTGTTCCTGGGCTACCTGCCCCGCAGCGGCCTGGGCCTGCTGTGGCAGCTGCTGTACTGGGGCGCTGTGGCGCTGTTCTGGCCGATTTCCAGCTTTGTGCTGATTTTAACCAGCCTGTGGCTGCCCTGCCTGCTGAGCCTGATGGCCATTTACCCCGCACTGGAAAAGAGCTTTGACATCGAGAAAAAAATCAAGGCCATCCGTGAGGCCCAGCTCCACGGTGACGACGACCAGTAATTTTACCGCGAGGGACGCACTGCGTTCCTCTTTTTTTGTTGCGAAAGCGCCGCAAAAAGGGTATAATGTCATAATAGGTTTATTGTCTGCAAGAGGAGGCGGCTGCGTGAAAATTCTGCTGATACACTGTCATTACCGGCTGCCCGGCGGCGAGGACGCCGTCTTTGCCGCGGAGCGCGCCCTGCTGGAGCAGCACGGCCACACCGTCGTCGTCTATGAGCGCAGCAATGAGGAGGCCGCCCACGGCGCGGCTAAGGCGCTGCTGCCCTTTCGCGCCGTCTGGAACCGCCGGGCCGCCCGCCACGTGCGGAATATCATGGAACAGCAGCACATCGACGCCGTCCACATCCACAATACGCTGCTGCTCCTCAGCCCTGCCGTCGTGCGCGCCGCCAAAAAGTGCGGCGTGCCGGTGGTGCTGACGCTGCACAACTTCCGCCTGTTCTGCCCGAACGGCATCTTACTGCGGGACGGACGGGTCTGTGAGGACTGCCCGCACCACGGCCTGCACTGCGCGCTGCGGCACCGCTGCTACCGCGGCAGCCGAGCGCAGACGCTCGTCGTCGTGGCCGCCTACTGGCTGCATCGGGTGCTGGGCACATGGCGCGGCATCACCATCACCACCCCCACCGAGTTTGACCGGGAAAAGCTGCTGGAATTCAATAAGATCCATCCCACCTTCGACGAAAATCGCCTTGTCGTCAAGCCGAACCCCGTGACCGTGCCCACCGGCCCCGTCACCCCCTGGGAGGAGCGCAAGCGTCAGTTCGTCTTTGCGGGCCGCTTGGAGGAACTAAAGGGTCTGCGCACCGTCATTGAGGCATGGCGCATTCTGGGCAAGGACGCACCGCTGCTGCTTGTGGCTGGGGACGGCCCGCTGGCCGACTGGGCCAAAGCGCAGAATCTGCCCAAGGTGCAATTCGTCGGCCAGCTTCCGCGGGACGCGCTGCACCGCCTGATGGCCGAGAGCCGCGCCGTCGTCGCCGCCAGTCTCTGCTATGAGAGCTTTGCCCTTGTCCCGGCGGAGGCCCACGCGCTGGGCACGCCGGTGCTGGCCAGCGGCATCGGCAATGTCGGGGCGTCGGTGCGGCCCGGGTTTGACGGGCTGTGCTTTGCCCCCGGCGACCCCGCCGCGCTGGCCGGGGCTGTCCGCGCCATGAGCGCCATGCAGTTTGACTGCACGGCCATCGCCAGCGCCACCCGCCGCCGCTTCAGCGCCGAGGAAAACTATAAGACCCTGCTAAAACTATACGGCCGCCGCGCCGCCGAGGAAGTATCATGAACCAGTTTTACCGCGCCCTGCACATGCCGCCCAAGCGGCTGCTGCGCAAAGTCATGGGCGAAAAAGAAATCTACACCATCGCCGTGCGCCCCCGCCCCACTGCCGAGGGCACCGAGCCGCTGCCCGCTCTGGAAGGCGGCCCCTACACCCTGCTGCCCCGGCGGGAGGGCTGGTGGTTTGCCGACCCGCTGCTCTACCACCGGCGCGGCAAGCGCTGGCTGTTCGCCGAGGCGATGGACCTCTCCACCGGCAAGGGCCGTCTCGAGGTCTGCGAGCTGCACGACGACGGCACCGCCGACGACTGGCGCGTTGCGCTGGAAGAAGATTTCCACCTGTCGTTCCCGATGGTCTTTGACTGGAACGGTGAGGTCTGGATGATCCCCGAGACCGGCAGCGACCACAGCCTGCGGCTCTACCGCTGCAAGACCTTCCCCACCCAATGGGAGCTGGTGCAGCGCTTTCCCACGGACGAGGAGCTCTGCGACACGATTTTGCTGGACCGCCGCGCCGAGGCCCTGACCCTGCTTTGCAGCGAGACCCGCCCCGACAACCAGCTCTATGTGCGCTACCGCCGCTACACGCTGCGCCACGCCGTACAGGAGACCGCCGCCGTCCCGCTGCCTGCCGAGGACACGCTGCCCGCCGCACCCGGCCCGTTTGAGCTGCTGCCCGATGAAGCCTACAATCTGCAGCACCGCGACTTTGACCTTGTCAGCCGCAACGCCGGGCCGTTTTTCCTGCTGGGTGAGCAGATCATCCACCCCACCCAGGTCAGCACCACCGTGGACTACGGGGTCTATCTGCAGTTTCTCGCCCGCCGCGGCAGCTCGGAGGTGCCTCTGTGCGCCGCCACGCCGCAGAACGTCGAGATCACCGGCCTTGCCCCCGCGGACATCATCGGCATCCACACCTACTGCCGCGATGACGTTTTAGAAATCATCGACGCAAGGTATCTGACAAGGCTGCCGAAGATTGAGACAGCCGTCGAAACCGTTTCCGAAGCAAAGCCGTAAAAATCGTGCTCTGTAGGGGCGAACATTGTTCGCCCGCCAACCTGACGCCGCATCGATTTTCCGGGAAGGCTGCACGCATAGCAAACGGCCACGGGCGAACCATGTTCGCCCCTACGGTCTCTATACCCCAAAAGAGGTAATCATCCATTCATGAAAACCATCGTCATTCCGCAATTTTACCGCGGGCCGTCGGGCCAGAAGGGCCTTTATAACCGGCAGGAGGTCGGCCTGGCCCGCGCCTTTGCCGCGCTGGGCTGCCGCGCCGTCGTGCTCTACCCGGAGCCGGGCGCTAAAGCCCCCCGGATCGAGACCCCGGAGCCAAATGTAAAAATCTGCTATATGCCCGCCGTCGCCTTCGGCGTGCAGGCATTCTATAAAAGCTGGCAGATCCTGCTCGACGAGCATGCCGACGCCGTCCACGTCATGGGCGACAACTCCCTCGGCGTGCCGGGGCTGTACCGCTTCTGCCAAAAGCACAGCATCCTGTTTTACAGCCAGCTCGGTGCGCTGAAAAGCACCTCCACCCACGCCGCCGTGCGCAGGGTCATGGATCTGCTGCTGCGCCGCAATCTGGCGGTATACCGCAAAACGCCCACCTACGCCAAAACCCCCGCCGTCGCCGCCGAGCTGGAAAGCCTCGGCGTGCCCTGCGCGGGGCTGATGCCCGTCGGGCTGGACACCGCCATCATCCCGTCCATCCCCAACAACCGCACCGAGATCCGCCGTGCGCTCAAAATCGACGAGCACGCGCGGGTGTTCATCTTTGTGGGCCGCCTTGACCCCTACAAGCAGCCGCTCGACCTTGTGCCGCTTTTGCAGGCCGCGCCGGACTGGTACGCCATCATCATTGGCCGGGGCTCACTGGGCGATGAGCTGACCCGCCGCCTGACCGACGCGGGCTTGCTGGACCGCTGCCGCCTGATCCCGCAGCTGCCCAACGAGCAGGTGCACGTTTATTATCATGCCTGCGACGCTTTTGTGAACCTGAACCCGAATGAGATTTTCGGCATGAGCCTGCTGGAGGCCATGTACGCGGGCTGCCCGCCGGTGGCGCGCCACGCCCCCGGCCCCGACCTTATCATTGAGAACGGCATCAGCGGCCTGCTGTGCGGCACCGTGCCCGAGCTGGCCGCAGCGCTGGACAAAACCACCGCCGCCATGGGCCATGCCGCCCAGAGCCGCGTGAACGAAAACTTTCTGTGGCAGAACAGTGCCGAGCTGGCCCTGACCCTGCTGCCCAAAAAGGGAAAAGCCAATGGATAACGACAATCCTCTTTTGCAGAAGGCTGCCGACCTCTACCGCGGTCTGCGCTTTACAATGAAATACCGCGGCGTGGACATCCTGCCCGCCGCTGCCGGCAATGACCTGGCGCGCGACCTGCTCGAGAGCGGTCAGCCGTTCCTGTTTGGCCGCTGCGGTGCCACCGAGATGCGCACCGTGGCCGACTGGCTGCAAAACGGCGGGCACAATTTCACGGACCGCACGCGGGCGGACATTCGGAATCTGTCGGGCGTCTTTCCCACCGACGATGCCACGCTGGACAAATTCTGTCGTCTCTACGTCAAGACTGCGCAGAGTGCCGAGCTGCTCGCCCTCTGGAACGTCGGGGCCGAGCGGGAGGTCATCCGCGGCTGTGACGCGACCCGCTTTACCGAGCTGCGCGCCTTGGAGCCCTACTACCACGCCCGCCCGTGGAGCGCCGCCCTCGCGGGCAAACGGGTGCTCGTCGTGCATCCGTTCCGCCGCACGATTTTAGCCCAGTATGAAAAGCGCCCCCAGCTGTTTCCCGGCAAAGACGTGCTGCCGGAGCTTGCCAGCCTGACGGTCATTCAGGCCGTGCAGGGTCTGGGCGGGCAGGATACCGGCTACGCCGACTGGTTTGACGCCCTGACCGAGATGGAGCGCCGGATGGACGCCGCCGACTACGACGTCGCCATCGTCGGCGCAGGGGCCTACAGCCTGCCGCTGGCCGCCCACGCCCGCGACACCGGCCACGCCGCCATACAAATGAGCGGTGCCACGCAGCTTTTGTTTGGCATCAAGGGCAAGCGCTGGGACGACCACCCCGTCATTTCCAAGCTCTACAACCCCGCCTGGGTCCGTCCCGACGAGACCGAGGGCATCAGCAATAAAGAAAAGGTCGAGGGCGGGAGCTACTGGTAATTTTTCAGATAATAGATAAGAGATAACAGATAATAAAAAATGTGCGCCGTTAGACGGCGCGTCTTAAAAAGCCTGCCCGTAGGGGCCGGACATGTCCGACCCTCAACCTTCCCTGCATATCGCTTTCTCCTTATATTCTCCTGTGGTTAAAATTGCGGTGCGCGGCGCCGCTCCACTTCTATTATCTTTTATCTCTTATCTTTTATTTTTTCCGGAGACCACCATGAAAATCTTAATGATCAGCAACCACCTCGGCGTGCAGAGCGGCGTACAGCGGTATGTCCAGAACCTGCTCCTGCACCTCGATACCGCTAAATACCGCGTCACCCTTTTCGTCGGTCAGTGCCCGCCGGACCAGGCCAGCACGGCCCCGGCGCTCGAGGCGCACGGCGTCGAGCTCCTCGCCGTGCCGGACAACAAAAAGGACCGCATCCGCGCCCTGGCCGCCCACCTGCGCACCCATAAGGACTACGACATCATCCACTACCACACGGCCAGCAAGATCGGTGCCCCGGTCTGCGGCATGATGCGCGTACTCTGCCCCCGGGCTAAAATCGTGGTGCACAGCCACATCGTCTACCCGCCCATGACGCTGACCTGGCGCGCCGCCCATCTGGTGTACCAGCTATTCGCGGACTACTTCCTCGGCTGCGGCGTCGCGGCGGGGCGGTTCGTGTTCGGTGACCATATCGACGCTAAGCCGAACTTTTCCGTGGCCTGCAACGCCGTGGATGCCGGGCGCTTTCACCCGGATGCCGCCGCCCGCGCCGCGACACGCGCCGCCTGGGGCATTACCGACACGGACCGGCTGGCCGGGTTCGTCGGGCGGCTGAACCACCAGAAAAATCCGCTTTTCCTGATGGAGGTCTTTGCCGCGATGGCCGCGCAGGACCCGCATTGGAAGCTGCTGCTCGTCGGCACCGGCGAGATGGAGCCTGAAATGCGCGCCGCCGCGGCCCGCCACGGCCTGACAGACCGCGTCATCTTTGCGGGCGTGCAGAGCGATGTGCCCGCCTTCATGAACGCCTTTGACCTGTTTCTGCTGCCCAGCAACTTTGAGGGCAGCCCCGTCACCCTGGTGGAGGCGCAGGGCTGCGGCGTGCCGTGCCTGGCGTCCACCAACGTGCCCGACGACGGCTCGGTGACCGACCTTGTGCATTTTCTGCCGCTGGCCGCGCCGCTGACCGACTGGGCCGCCAAGGCCGAGGCCATCGCCGCCCACGGCGACCACGACGACCACTGGGCCGCGCTCTCCGCCGCCGGGTACGAGCTGAAAACCGCTGCCCGCCGCATGGAGCAGCTGTACGACAAACTGGGAGGACACGCATGATCTACGCCGAACTGGCCGGGGGCCTCGGCAACCAGATGTTCATCTACGCCTTCGCGCGGGCGCTGGGTCTGCGCTGCGGTGAGCCCGTCACCCTGCTGGACCGGCAGGACTGGCGCGACGGTGCCCCGGCGCACACGGTCTGCGCGCTGGACGCACTGAACATCTCGCCGGACGTCAAAATCATTGCCGACGCGGGCTTTGCCAAGGCACACCTGCCGCGCCGGAACGCCGCCAAGGCGCTGATGATCAAGTACGAGCAGCGCCGCGGCCTGATGGCCCGCGACTGGCACAGCTTTGAGGCTGCCGCTGCCCCGCTGCTGAACGCCGTCGGCCTGCACTTTGCCACCGACGGCTACACCCCCGCCCGCCGCGGCCACGCCCGCGATTTTCTCGCGTGGGGGTACTTCCAGAGTGAGCGCTACTTTGCGGATTTTGCCCCTATTATAAAGGAAGAGCTGCGTGCAAAAGCCGCCCCCGCCGGGCCCTATGCGGCGCAGATCACCGCCGCCGCGTACCCCGTCTGCGTCCATCTGCGCCGCGGCGACTACCAGAAGCCCGAGAACGCGATCTTACAGGTCTGCACGCCGGACTACTACGCCCGCGCTGTCGCAGCGGTCAGGGACGAACACCCCGACGCCGCGCTGTTTGTCTTTTCCGACGACATCGACTGGGCGCGGGAGCATCTGGACACCGCGGGTCTGCCCGCCGTGTTCCTGCCCCGCGGCGAGGCCGTCGCCGACCTAGCCCTCATGCAGCTCTGCCGCGGCTTTGTCCTGAGCAACTCCACCTACAGCTGGTGGGCGCAGTACCTTGCCCCCGCCCCCGATAAACAAACCTGGGCGCCGGATAAGTGGTATGCGCACACGAAAGAAACGGCCTTGTATCAGGACGGATGGCAGCTTATAAAGACTTCCCCCAAGGGGCTGCGCCCGCAGGCGCGTGTCGAAGCGTAACCGCCGTAGGCGGCTCTTGACGCGGAGACTGAAGCTGTCGCCGCAGGCGACTGATGAGGGTAAACCTCGCCATCATCACCCGCTAACAGCTTGCAACGCACACTCTCCCCTCATCCGGCCCTTCGGGCCACCTTCCCCCCTCGGGGGAAGGCTTTATAGCAAGGAGACACTTATGCCTCTCTTTTCCATCATCATCCCCGTCTACAACGTGCAAAACTACCTGTCCGCCTGCGTCAAAAGCGTGGTCGAGCAGCCCGGCCCGCGCGACTGGGAGTGCATCCTTGTGGACGACGGCTCCACCGACCAAAGCGGCGCGATGTGCGACGCCCTCGCCGCCGAGCTGCCCGGCCTAAAGGTCATTCACCGGGAAAACGGCGGCCTTGCCGCGGCGCGCAACACCGGCCTCAAGGCCGCTATAGGCGACTGGCTGCTGTTTCTCGACAGTGACGACGCCATGGCCCCCGGCCTGCTGGCGCAGCTGCGCGGTGCGCTGGCCGCCCACCCGGACTGCGACTGGTTCATCGGCAAGCATCTCGAATGGCAGCCCGACGGCACGCTGACCCCGCACGACGGTCTGCATCTGGTGCCCGGCCCGTTTGCCAGCAGCGACTACGCCGCGCGGCTGAAGGCCCTGTACACCGCCGGGCACTGGTCGGTCTGGAAATACTGCATCCGGCGGTCCTTTTTGGAGCAGGCCCGCGTCCGCTTCCTGCCGGACTGCGTCTGGGCCGAGGACTGGCCCTTTGACCTTGAGCTGCTGCTGCACTGCGACAGGCTCTACTTTCTGGACACGGTTTTCACCCACTACCGCGTCGGACGGCAGGGCAGTCTTTTGACAGATGCCAAAAATCTGCCCAAACGCTTTCGAGGCCTTGCCGCCGCACAGCGCCGCCTGGCCAGGCTCTCCGCCAACGGCACGGCGGACGCCGCGGCCTACGCCGCCATGCAGGATGCCGCTGCGGACGTTTTCTGGCCGCAGGCCCGCATGGCAGCGGTCAGGGACGCCGCCATCCGCAAGGCCTGCCTGCCCTATATCGAGCAGCTGCGCCCGCTCTACCCCCACGGCACCGAGGTCCGCACCCGCCGCGACTGGCGTCTGTTCCAGTGGATGATGCAGACCTTCGGGCCGAAATTTACCCTGTGGGCGGCGAGCCGCCGCTAAAGGCTTCCCCCAAGGGGCTGCGCCCGCAGGCGCGTGTCGAAGCGTAACCGCCGTAGGCGGCTCTTGACGCGGAGACTGAAGCTGTCGCCGTAGGCGACTGATGAGGGCTAACCTCGCCATCACCGCCCATGAACGGCTTACAACCCATACTCTCCCCTCATCCGCCCCTCCGGGCCGCCTTCCCCCGCGGGGGAAGGCTTTTGTGAAAGGAACTGCCTTGCGTACCAAACGTACCTTACTGAATATGGCCTACGCCCTCGGGTCCAGTCTGCTGCTTCTGCTGCTGGGCCTCGTCACGCGGCGTCTGCTCGTCGATAACTTCGGCCCGCAGATCACCACGGCATCGCAGGTCGTCAGCCAGCTTTTCAACTTTTTCTCCATCGCCGAGTTCGGCGTTGGCAGCGTCATAAGTTATCGTCTCTACGAGCAAATCGCCGCCAAAAACGAAGAAAAGATCAGCAAGTATATGTCGATGTACAAGTGGGCCTACCGCGTCGTCGGCCTGGTCATTGCGGGGCTGGCGCTCATCGGCGCGGCGGCCCTGCGGTGGATCATGCCCGACGTGCCCGGCGCCACGGCATACACGGTCTACGGCCTGAACGTTATTTCAACGCTGTGCAGTTATTTTCTGATAACCCGCCGCCTGATGTACACCTGCACCCAGCAGGGCTACCGCTGCACCCAGATCGACTTCTGCTGCAATGTGCTGACGAGCCTTGCCAAAATTGCCGTGTCACTGTGGTTCCCCAACTACGTGCTCTATTTCAGCGTGACGATCTTCTTCAACGTCACGGCCAACCTGCTGATTGCCCGCCGCTTCAGGAAGGATTTTCCCTACGTACACGACGTTAAGGTCACGGTCAACGACTTTAAAGACCTCGGCATTTTCCACGATCTGCGGTATTTTCTGGTGCACCGCCTGTCCAACACCATCTACGGCTCGTCCGACACCATCGTGACCTCCCGCCTGGGCGGCTCGACCCAGACGACGTTTTTAGGCAACTACAACACGATTTCCACCTCCGCCACAGACCTCGGCAACAAGGTCATGGACAGCTTCGCCGCGGCCATCGGCAGCATTGTCTACGACAAGTCCGCCGCCGCCAACGACCACGACAAGCAGGTGTTCTGGGGCATGGACCTGTTCAGCTACCTGTTTGCCAGCTTCGTAGCTACGGCGTATTTCTGCCTGTTCCAGCCGTTCATGGCGTCCTGGATGGGCGAAAAATGGCTGCTGCCGCTGGGCTTCGTGCTTGTGTTCTGCTTAAATGAGTACGTCGGCTGGAACCACCGGATGCTCGGCAGTTACCGCGCCGTCCTCGGCCATTTTGAGGACGACCAGTGGTTCATGGTCGCGTCGGCCACGGTCAATCTGGCGCTCAGCTTTATCCTGTTCCCGCTGTTCGACATCACCGGCGCACTGATCGCCACCGTCGTCGCCCACTGCATCATGTGGGCCGGGCGTATCCGGGTCGTGTTCCGCCAGTATATGCGCGGCGGGCTCGGGCATTATCTCGGCGTGCAGGCGCTGCATCTGGTCACGCTGGCTGTCTGCATGGGCGGCAGCTACGCGCTCTGCGCCCGGATGCCCGGCGGCTGGCTCGGCCTTGTGCCGCGGATTTTCGTCGTCCTCGTCGTGCCCAACGCCCTGAACCTCGCCGTCTACGGCTGGGGCAAAGACGCCGCCTACCTGCGCCAGTACGCGGGCAAGGTGGCCAGGAAGCTGCTGAAAAAGTGACTCCCCTTCTTGGCCCCCTCTGGGAGGGGGCTCCGCCCGCAGGCGGTGGGGGAGCCTTCCGCCTGCCGCCCTCCCTCCGGCCCTCCGGGCCACCTCCCTCGCACGCGAGGGAGGCAAATAACGTGGTGATCTTATGAAAACTCTCGCCATCCTGTATATCTGCACCGGCCCCTACGCGGTGTTCTGGCATGATTTCTACCCCAACTTCAAGGCAAATTTTCTGCCTGACTGTGACCGCACCTTCTACGTTTTTACCGATGCAGCGCATATTGACTATGAGGACGCCCCCGACATGCGCCGCATTTATCAGAAGGCCCTGCCCTGGCCGCAGAGCACGATGCTGCGCTTTGACGCCTTCCTCGGCCAGGCCGACGCACTGCAAGGCTATGACTACCTGTTCTTTGCCAACGCCAACCTGCACTGCACCCGCGTCATCCGCGCCGACGAGCTGCTGCCCGACCCCGCCGCCGGGCAGAGCCTGACCGCGGTCTGCCACCTGCCCTACTATGGCAAAAATCCGATTTTTCACCCCTATGACCGCAGCGGCAAAAGCCGGGCGTCCATCCCGTACAGCTGCGGGCAGTATTACGTGGCGGGCGGGCTGAACGGCGGCACGGCGGCAGCCTATCTGGCCCTGTGCCGGGAGCTGAAAAAACGCACGGACGAGGATCTGCAAAACAACGTCATTGCGCGCTTTCACGATGAAAGCCAGCTCAACCGCCTGGTCGCCGAGACGCCCGGAAAATTCCGCATCCTGCCGCCCGACTACTGCACGCCGGAGGAAACGCCCACCGGGCATGAGGCCATTCTTGTGCTGCAAAAAAGCCGCTGCATCAACGTGGAAAGCGTCAAGGGCGCTGCCAGGCCGCAGAATTTTGTCCAGCGCAAGTGGGAGGCGTTCCGCCTGAACTGGCTGCCCTATCTCTGGCTGGCGCGCGACACGCTGCTGCGCCGCCGCATTGATTTTAAAAACGATCTATGAGCCATACCAAAAAACCGACAATTGAAAAAATCATCCTTGCCCTGCTGGGCCTGCTGGCGCTGGCCGCGCTCGTCCGCACAATGTTCCTGGGGCTGGAGATCGACGAGGAGTACGCCCTGTCCCTCGGCTTCCGCCTTGTGCGCGGTGACCGGCTCTTTTACTCGATGTGGGAGCCGCACCAGCTGGCCGCCCTGCCGCCCGCTTTGCTCATCGGCCTGTTTACCGCCGTCACGGGCACGACCACCGGCGTGCTGCTGTTTGTGCGCGGCGCTGTGCTGGCTGTCAAGCTCGCGCTGGCCGTCTGGTTTTACCGCAGCCTGCGCGTGGCCCTCGGGGGGCGCTGCGCCTATCTGCTGGCGCTGGCCGTGCTGGCCTTCACGCCCAAGTGGTTTTTGGGGCCGGACTACGTCAGCCAGCAGTTCCACTTTACGCTGGCGGCGTTCCTGTTTTTGTACGGCTACTACGCGCCCGGCCCGCGGCAGTACCGCGGTCTGTGGCGGGTCGCGGCGGGCGGCGTCTGCGCCTGTCTGAGCTTCCTCGCCTACCCACAGACCCTCGCTGCCGCGCCGGTGCTGATGCTGGCGCTGCTCCTGCTGGGCCGCGGCAGTGCCGACAAATGCCGCGGTCTCTGGGTATTTGTGCTGACCTGTGCCGTCTGCGGCGGTGCGTTTGTCGTGTATGTTTTGCAGGGCATGGGCTTTGATTTCGCTGCCCTGCTCGCACGCGCCGACCTGATTTTACACGACCCACAGTATGATTTTACCACAGCGGACCGTCTTGCCATGCTCCGCTCCCAGCTTTCCGCCGTCATCGGCAACTGCTGGCTGTCGGCCCTGGTCGGTGTGGCGCTGGCCGCCGCCGGGATGCTCTTTGGCGAGCGCCGCGGCTTTGCCCGCAGCCTTGAAAAGGCGCTTTGGTACACAGCGTTCTTCCTCTCTCTCTGGTGCACGGCCTACTGCCTGCGCGCGCAGGAGCTGGATTTCCGCTACATGTGCCCGGCGTTCGCGCTGGCCGGCGGCTGGACGTTCTGGTGTGACCGGCGCGAGGCCAGCCACCGCCCCCTGCGCCGCCTGCTGTTCTGGCTGGGCTGGCTGCCCGGCATAGCGGCGTACCTGTTTATCCTGCGCTCCACGCTGATCGCGCTGCCAACGACCTTTATGTACCTGTTCTGGCCCGCGGTCTGCGGAACGGCAGCGCTGCTGCTCAAGCCCCGCCCGACCCGGCGGCACCGCGCCGCGGCGGCATTGCTGGCAGCCGGGCTCCTGCTGGCCTGTGCCGTGCCGAGGCTCTGCCTTGTGCTGGAGACCGGCTGGCACTGTGAGCCGATCACGGCCATCCAGCCCGAAAGGATCACCCGCGGCCCCGCCGCCGGGACCTGGGCCGACACCAAGGCCGCCGACATGCAGGAATGCCTGTATGAAGCCCTCGCCCCCTATGCGGGCCAGAGCGTGCTCCAGGCCATCGGTGAGCAGCACGGCCTCGGCTTTCTGATGGCAGACGGCACGCTGACCGTCGCGCAGGCATCCGTCATCTCGGGCACCGACAGCGACCCGCGTTTTGAACAGTACTATGCGCTTTTGCCGGAAAAGCAGCCCGACGTCATCCTCTACGATGATGCCGAGGTCCGCGACATGGCCGAATTCCACGCCTGGATCGAGCAGCACTTTACCATCACAGACCGCTACACCGTGCAGCACGGCACGGCCAGTCTGCAGGTGCTCGTCGTCGGGTAATTTTGCGGAATTTTACAACCGGGAACGGTTGTCATCCTGCTTTCGGATGTGGTATACTGTTATCAAATCGTCATACTTTCAAGGAGGCGCCCCCATGGGCCTGATTACCACCATCCAGAACAAAACCGAACAAGCCCGCGCAAAGGAACGCATCCGCCCGCTGCTGGAGAGCCGCATGATGCGCGACATCCTGCTGGAGATCGGCCAGCGCGGCACCGAGAAGCTCGACCCCCAGAGCGTGCCGCTGGATCAGCGCCCACTGGCATCGAAACGCGCCGCCGAGTGCGGCACCGCGGGATTGCAGCAGAGCGTCATCCGGGAGATCGTCCTGGACGAGGCCGCCATCACGCTGTTTGCCGGCAGCGACGAGGTGCCGTTCCTCTACGGCGACTATAATTACGAGACCATCGACGACACCGATTGTCTGCCCGCCGTAGCACAATATCTGGTGCAGCACCTACTGGGGTACTACAACATCACCCGGACATTCTACTCTGTCCCCAAGCACAACGGACGCAGCGTGACCGAAAAGACCCGTCAGGTCTTTATCAAGCGCCACCACGAGGACACCCCCTTCGACCCCCAGCCCACCAAAAAGCAAAAGCTATTTTAAACCCAAAACACGCTCCGCAGTTCATTTTGAACCGCGGGGCGTGTTTTACATTCTGTAGGGGCGAGCATTGCTCGCCCGCAGGAGGTGTGCGTCAGCGGAAGCCCTCCGGGTCGATGACGAGCATCGCCCCCTACAACCGTAGGGGCGGATTCCATATCCGCCCGGGCGCTGTCCCACTGCCGCAAACGGCGCGGGCGGGCAGTGCCCGCCCCTACAGGGTTCCCTCCTGTTTACCCTGCTCTCCCCATCGCCAGCACCGCCACCGTTATGTCATCCTGCTTGGCCCCGGCGCGGCGGGCGGCGGCGTCAGCCACGGTCTCGGCGGCCTGCTTCGGCGTATGGCCCAATTTGGCGCAGAGCTGCAATTGCTGCATCAGCCAGTCGCTCCCGTCGGTCAGCGCACCGTCGCTGACCAGCACGACCCAGTCCCCGGCGTCCAGCGCAAACGTCGTGCTCCGTCCCACCAGACTGTCCAGCACACCCATGGGAAGGCTTGCACCGTCCAGCATCCGCGGCACGCCGCCGCGCACCAGAAAGCTCGGTGCGGCGCCCGCTTTGAACAGCCCGGCCCGCCCGGTGTACAGGTCCACCGTCAGCAGATCCAGCGTCGCCCCGGCCTCCTGCTCGGCTCCCTTCAGGCCGAGCGCCACGTTCACCAGCCGGGCAGCGCTCTCCGCTGCAAACCCGGCGCGCAGCAGCTGTGCCGTCAGCTTGGCCGCCATCTGACCGTCCACGGCGGCGGCACGGCCCGTGCCCATGCCGTCGCACAAAAGCATCTGCGCCCGCCCGCTCGTGTCGCAGAACTGGTCCAGCGCGTCGCCGCTGACGCTCTGTCCGCCGGCGGCGTGCGCCGCTGCGCCAAATTCAACGGTAAACAGCGGTTTTTCTCCAAAGCACAGCATCGTGACCGTGCGGCAGTGGGTGATTTCGGGCGTATCCATGTCGCGGCGGCAGATGCGGGTCATCTCGTCGGTCAGGCCCGCGACCTCGTCGGGGGTGAACCGCGTGCGACAGATCGTCACATTCGCGGTCAGCCGCCCGGCCAAATCAGCGGTCACACTGCATTCCAGCGCGTCCAGCCCCAGCTCGGCAAACAGCTGCGCCACGCGGGCCTCGCGCCGCGGGTCGGGCAGACCGGCCTGGCCCAGCTTGCCCGCCAGCTGGGCCAGCGCCCCGGCCAGTGCGCTGTACTGCTCGGTCAGGGCGGCGCGCAGCGTCACCGCCCGGGCACGGGTCTGGCGGCGGCTGCGCCACAGCCGGTAGCCGTGGTTGGCCGCTGTACAGAGGTCTGCCGGGTGGATGCACCCCGCCAGCTGCCCCGGCAGGTCCTCGACCTCCACGCGGCCCTTGCTCTCGAGCGTCGGCTTCAAATGGTACAGCCCGTCCATGGCCGTGGCGTAGCCGCGCACCCAGCACCGGCTGCGGCGGGTGCAGCTCTGGCAGGTCGTGCGGGCGACCTGCTCCACCACAAAGTCAAAGGTCTCGCCCTTGGGCGGCAGCTGCCGCTGGCAGACCGCGTTGACCGTGTCGGCAATGTCGCTCAGCGTGTCCGCCACGGCGGAGAGCTTGCGCGCCGCCCCGCCCAGGCCCTGCGTCTGCACGGGCGGCGCGGGCGGCGGGAAAATTTTGTGCAGCACGCTCCCCGGCACAGCCAGCGCAGCCACAACGCCCACCCCGGCACTGACCGCCAGCGGCAGCACACTGACAGCGTCGGGCGCGGCCAGTGCCCCCGCGGTGCAGCCCGCCGCAAACACCCCGGCGCAGCGGCCCCGCTCCCCCGGGCAGAGGCAGGATGCCGCCAGACTGCCCAGCGCCACAGCCAGCGCGGCGTAGGCCAGTGTCGGCCCCGACGCCGTGATGGCCGCCGCCAGCGCAATGCTCAGCACGGCGGTCTGCTCCAGCGTACCGCCGATGGCCGCGCACAGCCCGGCCCCCGCGGCCAGCACCAGGCCCGGAGCCAAGGGCCCGACGGCACAGCGCTGCAGGCATGCCGTAGCCACAGCCAGCCACAGGCAGACGCCGCGCGGCTCCCGCGCAGGAAAATGCGCGAACGCCCAGCCAAAAATCGCGGCCAGCAGCGCCGTACACCCCACCGTGACGGTCTGCCCCGGGTTGAAAAGTCCCCCCGCCAGTACGATTTGCAGCACCTGCGCCGCCGTCAGCGTCAGGCAGCCAGCCAGCGCCCCGGCCCCGGAGCGGCCATCGATGAGCCGCCGCACCGCCGCGGCAGCCACGGCAGCCACGGCCAGCTTGACGCCCAGCAGCATCGGCTGGAACGCCAGCCCCGCCGCCAGCGTACCCAGCGCCGCGGCCAGGCAGTAGGACGGCGGGCAGCCGATGACCAGCGCCAGCCCAAACGGCGCAGCCCCGCCGTAGACCTGCCCGGCCCCCAGCGCCGCGCCGCCCAGCACTGCCGCGCCCTGCCACAGCAGTGCCGCACTGCGCGCCCCGGGCAGCAGCCTTTCCATTGTGTCGTGCATACGTTCCCCGTTCAGTACAGCCATCGTGCAAGCCCTCCGTAAATGTACAGTATATGTCTCGGACGCTTTGCACTATACCACCCCCGCACGCTGTTTTTTGCCGCAGAGCGTGGAAAACCGAAAAGAGCGTATAAACAAACAAAAAAGAGCACCGCCACCCATAAAAAGGGGCGATGCTCGCAAAAGGCTTCCCCCGAGGGGCAAGCCTCTCTTAGTGTCTCCAACTCCACCACAAAAACTTGGTGTTCGTCACGAAATAGCGTTTGAAAAGCCGCTTCGGGTCCTGCATCAGGCGGTACAGCCATTCCAGATTGCAGCGCTGCATCCAGGCCGGGGCGCGGCGGATGTTGCCGGCCTCATAGTCAAAGGCCGCACCCACGCCCAGCATCAGCGCCTGCACGCGGTTTTCATGGGCGGCCATCCAGCGCTCCTGCTTCGGTGCGCCCAGGCCCACCCAGACAAAATCCGGCTCTGCCGCGTTGATCTTCTCCACGATCTTTGCATCCTCGTCCGCCGTCAGCGGGCGGAACGGCGGAGAGTACATCCCCGCGATGACCGCGCCGGGGTACTTTTCCGTAATTTTTTCGCGCAGGATGTCCAGCGTCTCCTGCGTGGAGCCGTAGAAATAGTGCCGGTAGTGCTTTGTCCCGCTCTCCTTCAAAAGCTCGCGCATCAGGTCGGGGCCGGTCACGCGGGCGGCGTCGGCAAAGCCCTTCTTGCGGCTGTATCTGGACAGCGGCCCGCCGTCCGGCAGGGCCATGACCGCGCCGTTCTGCACCCGCAGATAGGTCGGGTCGTCGTGGGCCGTCACGGTGGTGTGGACGTTCGCCACGCAGATATATTTCCCGCGCCATGCCTCGCAGTTGTCCTCCACCAGGCGCAGCGTTTTGTCCATGTCGGTGACGGCGATGTTCACGCCCATAATATTGCAGGTCTGCATGCCGCTTCTCCTCACTTTCCTGTTTGGCTTTTATTGTATCACACTGCCGGGCGGCTTTCAACCGGGCGGGGAGAAACGCACATTTTTTGCCGTTTTTCCTTGTTCTATGTGCATCCTAATTATAACATTTTCCCGTCAGATTCCCGTCTTGTCAAATTTCATTCGTCTCTGTCTTTTTCATTTGTCGGTTATGACAATTTTTGTCATTTTATATCTTTCTCGCAGATATTCACTGGAATTTCAGATTACAGTATGCTATAATTTTCTTACCATAGTAAAAGGAAGAAGTCTAACCTTTTTCCTGTATGGTATATGGGTTTTGCCCGTATATTTTTCGAAGAAAGGAGGATATTACCAATGAACAACTTCAAGAAGTTCGTCGCCGTTCTGCTGGGCGTTGTGATGGCTTGCGTCTTCGCTACCTCCGCTTTCGCTGCTGATTTCAGCAAAGCTGATACTGCTGCAAAGGCTAAGGCCGAGATCAAGGCTTTCGCCGCCAGCTACGGCATCACCACGATTGACAACACTGTCAACAGCCTGACTGCTGACCAGCTGCAGACCATCTACAACCACATGGACGCTCTGAAGGCTACCGCTGCTTCCGCCAATGCCACCATCAAGGGCACCACGGATGTTGCCGTTGCCACCAAGGCCGCCAATGATGCTGTTGCTACGATGAACAGCCTGCTGCCCGCCGGTGTTTCCATCTCTGCACCGACCATCGACACCAGCGATTCTTCCAAGATCGTTGTCTTCGCCGATGTCATCGCTAACAACGCAAAGGATATCGTTTCTGTCGTTGCTGAGGTTCCTACCACCACCACCAACAACAACACCAACACCAGCGCTGCTGTCAGCAATGCCGCCAAGAACAGTGCTGCCGCTTCCAGCGTTAAGACCGTTTCTTCCGCTGCGAACCCCATCACCGCTTCTTCCAGCGCTGTCATCAAGGCCACCGGCGATAACACCGCCGTTGTCTTTGCTGTTGCTGCTCTGGCTGTTGCCGGCGTGCTCGGCATGGCCGTCCGCAAGGAGCGTGCACTGTAATCCAGCTGCATAAGTCCGGTTTTTGACCGGCAGCGGGCAGAACCTCTGGCTCTGCCCGTTTTTCGTTGTTTATACGGAATTGGTCAATTTATTCTTGTTTTAGACCTTCCTTTTATATAGAAAATAGTTTATAATATAGGATGCAGTAATTATCAACCATATCAGGAGGGAAAGCATATCACCATGCAGGCAAGCAAGAAACACTCTTTTCTGCGCCGCAGTCCACTGGCTTATGTAGTGGTCCCGCTGGCCTTTGTTCTGGTCAGCACCGCGCTGGTCTTTATCGTGGGCCACACCATACTGGCCCCGTACCAGGCCCTGCTGGGCTGGTTCTTCAGCACAACGGAGGTCGCGCAGCCCAGGGATCTGCTGGACAATGCCGCCACCGTCATCAACGGCGGTACGGTGGATGAGCCGGACGCCCAGCCGGACAGGCTGCCGCTGAGCTCCGTCACCTACCCGTCCGAGGGGGACCGCTACGCGACGATCACGATCTCCGGCACCAACGTGGACGCCCCGGTCTACTACGGCGACACGAACAAAATTTTGAACGCCGGCGTCGGCACCTACAAGGACGACGCCCGCGTCGGCATTCCCGGCGAGGGCAAGACCATCCTGCTGGCCGGGCACAACAACACCTTCTTCAATGACCTGCAGCACGCCGAGACCGGCGCGACGGTCACGATCACGACCCACTACGGTGTCTACACCTACGAGATCACCGGCTCCGAGATCCTCGACTATCAGGACGAGACCGCCTACGACTTCACCCGCACCGACGAGAATCTGATCCTGTACACCTGCTATCCCTTCGATGCGCTCGGCTTCACGCCGAACCGTTTCTTCGTCTATGCCAAATACGTGTCCGGCCCCGTGCTGGACGCCAACAGCTAAGGGGGTGTATGTATGGCACAAAAACAAGCTCCGCATCCCCGCCGCAAGGGCAGCGTTGTGTGGGCCACGGTTTTAAGCTGGCTGTCCAGTCTGCTGCTGGCACTGCTGGCGCTCTGCCTTGTCCTGATGACAACGATCTGCAGCGCCTCCTACATGAAGGAGCAGGTCAACCGCAGTGATTTCAGTGAGGCTGCCTACAGCTATCTGTATGACAACTTCATCAGCTACGGCGCATCGTCCGGCTTCTCCGCCGACGTGATGACCGCCGCCCTCTCCCGCGACCAGATCACGGCGGATATGGAGGATTCCATCACCCGTCTGTACCAGGGCGACACCGCTATTGACACCCGCAACGCGATTCTGAATACAACGTACGACAACCTGATCAACGATTTGAACGGCCGCGGCGTCGAGGTCACATCCGACGTGGAATCCGCCGTCGTCGTCGTCGCCGACGCCTGCCGTCTGGACTACGCCAACTATGTCACGGTACCCCTGGCCAGCCAGCTGTACACTTTTATTGAAAAGTGCAGCCGCGTTGTGCCGGTGGCAGTCGCCATCATGGCGGTGCTCTGCGCAGTCAGCCTCTTTGTGATGCTGCGCTTAGCCGGCAGCCCCCGCTACGGCGTGCGCTGCCTGACGTTCGCTTTCACCGCGGCTGCGGCGCTCTGTGCGCTGGCCGCCACCATTATTTTCCCTGCGATCCACATGGAGGCGCTGAGCATCAATCCCGCTTCGGTCAAGCAGCTGATCGTCACCTATGTGCAGAATCTCTTTGGCCGCTTCGGCCTGTTCGCCCTCATCTACGGCGCAGTCGCCGTGATCCTTCTGGCCCTGACCGCCACTGCCAGAAGCCGCATGAAACGCCGTCAGAACATTTAACAGGAGGACCCACACATGGAAAACGAAGGTTACGAAACGATTGACCTCTTGGAGGTCCTGAACGCCGTCCGGCAGCACCTGCTGGCCGTCGTTCTCACCACCGTAATTCTGGCCGGTGTCGGATTCGGCGTCTCCAAGTTCCTTATCACCCCGCAGTACGAGGCTTCCGCCCTGATGATCGTCAACACCCGTCAGGATACGACCTCCAACGTCACCAGCGACCAGATCAACTCCGCCACCAAGCTGGTCTCCACCTACAGCATCATCATCAAGAGCGATACCGTGCTGCAGCAGGTCATTGACAACCTGGGTCTGAGCCTGACGTATGAAAAGCTGGCCGAACGTGTCACGGTCAGCGCCGTGGATGACACCCAGGTCATGAAGGTCACGGTCAAGAGCGACAACCCCGAGTGGGCGCGCCAGGTCTGTGAGCAGATCACCGTCGTCTCCCCTGACGTCATTCTCGAGTCCGTCGAAGCCGGTTCCGTCAAGGTCATCTCCAGCGCCGCCGTCAATCCGACGCCCGTCTCCCCCAACGTGGGCCGCAATACCATGCTGGGCGGCGTGCTGGGCCTGGTCATCAGCGTCGGCATCATCCTGCTGGCCGTCCTGCTGGACAACAAGATCCATACCGAGGACGACATTGCCAAGTATCTTGACCTCGCCGTCGTGGGCGTCATTCCGGAATATCAGGGAGGTAAAAGGAAATGAGCAAGGCAAGCAAAAACACCAGCCATCGCAAGCTGTTTACCGTCGGCAGCGACGCCCCGTTCCAGTTTGTGGAAGCCTACAAATCTCTGCGTACCAACCTGGAATTTCTTTCCTCTGCCGGCAACTGCAAGACCATCCTGATCACCTCCTCCGTTCCCGAAGAAGGCAAGACCAACGTGGCCGTCAACCTGGCCATGACGATTGCGGCCTCCGGCAAGCGCGTTGTCCTTGTGGACTGTGACCTGCGCAAGGCGACGATCTCCCACTATCTGCGCATTCCGCGCAACCATGCCGGTATGACGAACGTCATCACCTCCAAGGATGAAGGCGCGCTGGCCGCGGCGCTTGTCCGCGTCAAGGATTCCGGCATCACGGTCCTGACCGCCGGTACGATCCCGCCGAACCCCACCGAGCTGCTCTCCGCCCCCATGACCGAGAAGATTTTTGCCTCCCTGCAGAAGGCATTCGACTATGTTATCGTGGATACCCCGCCCGTCAGCCTCGTCACCGACGCTGCGGTCCTCTGCCGCATGGCGGACGGCGTGCTGCTGGTCGTGCGCCCCGGTGTCACCACCATCCAGAGTGCCCAGCTCAGCAAAAAGAACCTGGAGGCCGTCAACGCCCACATCCTGGGTGTTGTCATGAACGGCTACAATGGCAAGCAGAGCGGCCGCCGCGACGGCTACTCCTACGCTTACTCCTACAGCTATTACGACGAAGATAAAAAGGGAAATGATGCATGAGTAATGCCCTTGTAGAGCTGCACTGTCACATCCTGCCCGGCATTGATGACGGTGCCAAAGATCTGGATATGTCAATGTCGCTCATTCGCAAGGAATTACAGGATGGTGCGGCGGGCATTGTGTTCACGCCGCACTTCCATTATGAGCGCATTTCCGTGGAGCAGTTTACCGCGCGGCGCAAGGCAGCGTTCCTGCAGGTGTCCGCGGCCTGCAAGGCCGAGGGCCTGCGGCTGGCCGGTAAGATGGGCGCCGAGGTGTTTTACTCCACCGCGCTGCCCAGCCTTGACCTGCGCCAGCTGGCCTTTGCGGGGAGCAACTATATTTTGATCGAGTTCCCCACCACGATGCACCCACCGGGCATCGACGAGACGCTCTACGCCATCCGTGCGCAGGGGTACACGCCGATTCTGGCCCACGTGGAGCGCTATCCCTTTGTGACCGAGGACCCGACGCTGCTCTACAACTGGGTCTGCGACGGGTGTTTGGCGCAGATCAACGCCACCGGCCTGATCCGGGACGGACACACCGCCAAGTGGCTGCACAAGCTGATCGAGTGGAACCTTGTGCACATTCTGTGCAGCGACTGCCACCACCCGGTCAAGCGCCCGCCAAACCTGGCTGAGGGCTTTGCCCATCTGCCCGACAAGGTCGCCCGCCGCATGCAGCGCAACGCCATCGACATCTATCTTGGCGACGACCTGCGTCCCCCCGAGCCGACGAAGCCGGTCTACCGCTTCGGGCATTGGGTGTAAAACAAATATACGTAGGGGAGGGTTAAAAACCCTCCCCTATTACTTTTTATTTTATTATTGCCCGTTTTCCACCGGTTGCTCTGTAGGGGCCGGACATGTCCGGCCCGCAGCCTTCCCGCAGGCGTCCGTCAGCCCTGCACCGCCGGGCCGGGCATGCCCGGCCCCTACCGCGTACTATTCGCCGCGCTCACGCCTCTGCCACCGCCACCAGATACTTGTAGATCTGCGGCTTGTACTCCTCATACAGGCCCAGATGCTCATACAGCTCCTTATAATATGCAAACAGGGTCGCGCGGGTCGCCACGATGTTCACCGGGTTCAGCGCCGTGTGCACCGCGCTGCCGGGCGTGTTGAAATAGTTGTAGATCGGCGTCGACAGCGCGTAGAACTTCTCCGCATAACGGATATAGCTCAAATTGAAATACAAATCCTCCGACCAGTCCATGTCCTCGGCGCATATAATGTCATCGTGCGCGCGGACAATGTCGGCGCGGTAGAGCTTATTCCACATCACACCGTAGTAAAAGCTGGCCGGTTCCTGCATCAGGCCCGCGGCGAATTCCTCCTTCGTCATCGGGCCCTCCATCAGGAAGCCGTAGGTCTGCACCTTGGTGGGCCGCTCGGGGCGGGGGTCATCCTCGGCACGGGGGCGGGGCGGCGTAATGCGGTTGTAGTGCGCAATGACCAAATCTGCGCCGCTCTCCTCGGCCCGCTGCACCAGCAGCTCCGTGGCGTAGGGCTGGATCGTGTCGTCGGCATCGACGAACTGCAGATACTTGCCCCTGGCCTCCCGCAGGCCCATGTTGCGGGTCGCGGCCACGCCGCTGTTGGCCTTGTCGATGAGCACGATGCGCGGATCGACGTTGGCATACATCTTGCAGACCTCCAGGCTGACGTCCTGGCTGCCGTCATTCAGCAGCAGAATTTCAAGGTTCCGGTAGGTCTGGCGGCGGATACTCTCCACACAGCGGGCGATATGATCCTGGGCGTTATAAATCGGCACGATAATACTGACAAGCGGCTGCTCCGGCATGGCGGGTGACCTCCTTTTTGTAGTAGTATATCCACAATACCACACTTTTGCCCGGTTGGCAATGGAAAAAGTGCGCGAGGTGTGGTATGATGCTTATAAGGGCTTCCCCATCGGGGGGAAGCTGTCCGCAAAGCGGACTGATGAGGGCCAGCCTTCCGCCGCAGCCTGTTCATGGGCTGCCCCCGCAGACCTGCCCCTCATCCGGCCTTCGGCCACCTTCCCCCAAGGGGGAAGGCATCACTATGAAACGAGGTCACCACCATGAAGCCTTCCATCATCCGCCTGCGTGCGCTGGAAAAGCAGCTGTACGCCTACCTGTATGCTATGACCGTCATCGACTTTGACGCCGAGACCGTCGCGCCCGAGGGCAGCGCCGATGGCCGCGCCGAGGCCACCGAGGTTTTGAGCCGCGCCAGCTTTGACCTGCTGGTCAACGACGGCACCGCCGCCCTTTTGAAGGAGGCCGCTGCCGACGCCGAGACCGAGCAGGAGCGCGCCGAGGTCCGCAATTTGCAGCGCCAGTACGACGAGATCGCCCGGATCCCCGCCGACGAGTATGCCGCCTTCACCAAGCTGTGCAGCCAGAGCGTGCCCGCCTGGACCAAGGCCAAGCGCACGAACGATTTCAGCCTGTTCGCGCCGTATCTGGAAAAGCTCATCGCCGCCCGCCGCGCCCAGGCCCGGTATTTTGCGCCGGACCGCGACCCCTATGAGGTTCTGCTGGACCGCTACGAGAAGGGCCTGACCATTGCCCAGTGCGATGAATTTTTCGCGACGCTGCGCGAAACCATCGTCCCGCTGCTGGCGGACATCCAGACCCGCGGCAAGGCCGTGCGCACCGACTTCCTCGACCAGGAGTGGCCCATCGACGCCCAGCGCCGGGTCAGCAAAAAGATCATGGAGCTGTGGGGCCTTGACCCGGCCCACTGCTATCTGGCCGAGAGCGAGCACCCCTTCACCACCGAGTTCTGGCGCGGCGATGTGCGCATCACGACCCACTACATGCCCCGGGACATCTTCTCGAACCTCTACAGCGTCGCCCACGAGGGCGGCCACGCGCTGTATGAGCTGAACATCAACCCCGACTACGACTACACCGTTGTCACCCACGGCGCGACGATGGGCATTCACGAGAGCCAGTCCCGCCTGTTTGAGAACCTGGTGGGCCGTTCCCGCGCCTTTGTCCACTACCTGTACCCGACGCTGAAGGAGCTGTTCCCCTCTCAGCTGGCCGACGTCTCCGCCGAGGAGATCTGGCGCGCCGTCAACCGCGCCGAACCGGGCCTGATCCGCACCGAGGCCGACGAGCTGACCTACGCCCTGCATATCATGGTGCGCTATGAGCTGGAAAAGGCCCTGATGCAGGGCACACTGGCCGTGGCCGACCTGCCCGCCGCCTGGAACGCCAAGTATAAAGAGTACCTCGGCGTCGATGTTCCCGACGATGCCCACGGCTGTTTGCAGGACATCCACTGGTCCATGGGCGACATCGGCTATTTCCCGAGCTATGCCCTCGGCAGTGCCTACGGCGCACAGGCCATCGACGACCTGCGCAAAACAAACGACTTTGATGCCCAGTGGGCCAACGGCGACGTGGAGCCGCTGAAGGCCGCCTTAAAGGAGCGCGTCTGGCAGTGGGGCAGCATGAAGGAACCCGCCTGGCTCGTCGAGAGCCTCTGCGGCGGCAAGTTCGACCCGCACCACTTCACCGATTATTTAAAGAAGAAATACACCGAGCTGTACGAGCTGTAAAGCAGGAGCCTTCCGGGCCATGCGTAGGGCGGGGTGCCCCCACCCCGCCTCCGTTCTCCCCTATACCGCACAAAAAATCCCGTCGGATGCCCTTTTCCGGCGGGATTTTTTCAGCATAATACGCTGTCCGGGAAATTCAGGCAGGTGTACAGGTACCGCAGTGCCTCGTCCATCGTGTCAAACTCGCCGCCGTCTACCTTGCTGGGGCTGGCGGCGATGGTCGACTTGTCAAACGGGATGCCGTTCTCTCTGCGCCATTCGTCCACCTGCAGCGCTATGTCATTGGCATAGCCCGGGCGGTCCTGCCTGCTGCCGTCGGCGTCAATGTAAACGCAGGCGCCGTACTTTTTCCGGTCCGGCAGGCGCACCAGCTCGGCCAGCGTGTAGTAGTCGCGGTCAAAGTAAAAGAGCATCTGCCCGCGGTAGGCGGCGATCTCCGCCGCGCTTTCCTCGCGGTTTGTGATCTGGGGCACGGTGTCCACCAGCCGGTGCAGCTCGTCCAGCAGTGCGTCGCCATCCTCAGGGTAGGCATCCGTGCCCTTGGCAGCAGCGATTTCCCCAAAGCAGTAGGCCTGCCAGTGGGGCGGGCATTTGCCCAGCTTGGCACGCTCAATGTAGTAGAGCAGGTCAGCGCGGTAGGAGGCAGCGAGTGCGTTCAGACTTTGTTTTTTCATAGCTTGTAGGCCTTTCATTTTGTATCATTTATGGTGTCCGTTTCTCGGAACACCCTCATCTTACCATAACCGTTTGTCGAATCCTGCCGCATTATAAGACCGAACGCCGTTTTATTTTAGGGACAGCTGTTTTCCACTGTCGAAAAAACAGCAGGCACGCAAAAACCGCGTACCTGCTGTCTTTTTTGTTATCATTTTACGGGCTGCCCCTGTGCGCACAGCACTGCGTCCAGCGCCGTCAGCTTATCTGGCACACCGCCCAGCTCCATACTGGGGAAATCCGTCTCCACGCCCGCGGACGCCAGCTCATCGGCACAGGCCGCGGGGTCGGCACAAATCGCCTGTGCTTCGGCCAGGATGCCCGGCCAGTTCAGCGCCAGCCGCTCCTGCGCGTCGCCGCTCAGCCCGGCCCGCCAGGTATCCGCTGTACCATCCTCAAACTCCGACGCGCTCAGGTACTCCACCAGCACCGCCGCGGCCCGGGCTGTTTTCAGGCTGCAGCCTGCCGTGTCCGCGCCGAAATCCACCAGCCCATCCAGCACGGCAAGCTGCTCGGTCCGGCTGCCTGCGTGCCCGGTGCCCGCTTCGGACGATACCGCCTGCACCGCGGACGCCGCCTCCGGCACCGCCGGGGCCGCGCACCCGGCCAGCAGGGCGGCCCCCGCTAAGAGAATCGCTAACCTACGCATACCAAACGCCCCCAATCCTACCTTATACTATTCACAGCAGGTGTGGCGTGTTTCCTGCTTGCAGCAGTCGCCGCAGCTCTGGCGGCGGATATAGTTTTGAATGTCGTCAAAAATCGGCATCAGCGCCTCGCCGTTTTCGGTCAGGCGGTACTCGACCCGGGGCGGGACCTCGTTGTAGTCGATGCGCTGCACCAGCCCGTCCGCGGCCAGCTCCTTCAACTGGTTCGACAGCATCTTGTGGGTCACGCCGTCCAGCAGCTTGCGCAGCTCACCGTAGCGCAGCGTACCGTGTGCGCCCACCATGAATAAAATGCGCATCTTCCACTTGCCGCTGATTTGGTCCATGACCTGCTCCATCCTGTCACAGCCCACATCCGCATAACGGCAGTTACAGTGTTCGTTTGGGTGCATTGCTCACACTCTCCTTTTGGGTAGCGGTTTCTAAAAAGTGCGTACTTGTCAAAAGCGACAGTGTCGATATACTTAGTATAGGACATTTTTCCCGGGTTTGCAACTTGTCTATCCTTGGGATTTGCGGTACAATAGGCATACGTAACGAACTGTATTTGCGGCAGGGCGGCATGCCCCCCTGCCGCCGCGGCGGGGTGAGGGCACCCCGCCCTACATGCAGGCTTGCAAATCTGATATAAAAAATGTTCAAGAGGAGAAAACAACCTATGTATGACGATTTAGTAGAATTTCTGCAGGAGTCCGTCACCCCGTTCCACGCCGCTGCCACCGCCGAAAGCTGGCTGTGCGCCGCCGGCTTCACCCGGCTGGAGGAGGCCGACTACTGGAACCTTGAGCCGGGCAAGGGCTACTACACGACCCGCAACGGCTCGTCCGTTGTGGCGTGGCGCGTGCCGCAGCACGCCATCGGCGGCTGGCGCATCGTGGCCAGCCACAGCGACTCCCCGTCGTGGAAAATCAAGGCCGACACCGTTGAAAACGACGGCTGCCGCCGCCTGAGCGTCGAGGGCTACGGCGGGATGATCATGTCCACCTGGCTGGACCGCCCGCTGACCGTCGGCGGGCGCGCCCTCGTCAAGACCGAGGACGGCATCGAGAGCCGCCTTGTGTATATTGACCGCGACCTGCTCGTCATCCCGTCGCTGGCCATCCACTTTCAGCGGGACATCAACAAGGGCCACACCTTCAACCCGCAGGTCGATATGCAGCCGCTGTGGGGCCCCGCGGGCAGCCGCACCCTGACCGACCTCGTGGCCGAGTCCCTCGGCGTGGATTCCGCCGACATTCTGGACAGCGATCTGCAGCTTGTCACCCGCCAGGCCCCGACCCAGATCGGCCCCGACGGTGAATTTTTCATGGCCCCGCGCATTGACGATCTGGAATGCGCCGCCACGACGCTGCTGGGCTTTCTGGATGCGTCGGAGGAGACCGACAGCGCCTGCGCCCCGGTCTGGGCGATGTTCGACAACGAGGAGGTCGGCTCCTCGAGCCGGATGGGTGCCGCGAGCAGCTACCTGCGCGACGTGCTGGACCGCATCCTTGAGGCCGTGCCCCACAGCGCACAGGCCAGCCACCGCGCCATGGCCAACAGCTTTATGCTGAGCGCCGACAACGCCCACGCGACCCACCCGAACTTCCCGCAGAAGTCCGACCCCTGCGCGCCCGTGCGGCTGGGCGGCGGCGTGGTGCTCAAGTACAACGCCAGCCAGAAGTACACGACGAACGCCGTCAGCGGCGCGATCTTCCGCGCCATCTGCCGGAAGGCCGACGTGCCGGTGCAGGTGTTCACGAACCGCGCCGACGAGGCCGGCGGCAGCACGCTGGGCAATTTGCAGAGCCACACGCTGCCCATCCCGATGGCAGACATCGGCTGCGCCCAGTTCGCGATGCACAGTGCCGTCGAGACGGCCAGCGTCGCCGACGCCGAGGCCATGACAAAGGCCGTGGCCGCCTTCTACCGTGTCCATCTGCGTGCCCTTGGCGACGGCACCTACACGCTGGAATGAGCACGGGACGCTACGCGCCCAGCCCCAGCGGGCGGATGCACCTGGGCAACCTGATGTGCTGCCTGCTGGCCTGGCTGAGCGCCAAAAGCAAGGGCGGGCAGGTGCTGCTGCGCATTGAGGATCTGGACACCCAGCGCTGCCCCCGCAGCTATGCGGACGCCATTGTGGACGATTTGGCGTGGCTCGGCCTTGCCGCCGACGGCCCGACGCCGCCGGTCTACCAGAGTGACCGCAGCGAAATTTATCAGCGGTACTTCGACGAATTGTCCCGCCGTGGGCTGGTCTACCCCTGCTTTTGCAGCCGCAGTCAGCTGCATGCGGCCAGCGCGCCCCACCGCAGCGACGGGCAGGTCATCTACGCCGGGACCTGCCGCGGCCTGACGCCCGCTGAAATTGCCGAGCGCTCCAAGACCCGCGCCCCCGCCTGGCGCGTGCAGGTGCCCGACGAAGTCATCGCCTTTGAGGACGGCCACATGGGGCACTATGAAGAAAACCTCGCCCGCGACTGCGGGGATTTTTTCCTGCGGCGGGCCGACGGTGTGTTTGCCTACCAGCTGGCCGTCGTTGTGGACGACGCGCTGATGGGCGTCGATGAGGTCGTGCGCGGCAGCGACCTCTTGTCCAGCACACCGCGCCAGCTCTGGCTTTACCGGGAGCTGGGCCTGACCCCGCCGAAATTCTACCATCTGCCGCTGCTTTTGGCCTCCGATGGCCGCCGCCTCTCAAAGCGCGACGGCGACCAGAGTCTCGAGAACCTGCGGGAGAAATACACCCCCGAGGAGATCATCGGCAAGCTGGCCTTTGCCTGCGGCCTGCAAGCCTCCCCCGCCCCTACAACGCCCCAGGCCCTGGCCCGCACCTTCGATTGGTCCCAGGTCCCGAAAAGCGACATCGTTCTGCCGGAAAATCTGTTTTAATAAGATAAAAGGCTTCCCCCTCGGGGGAAGCTGTCACCGAAGGTGACTGATGAGGGCAGACCCCGCCAACGCCACCCGCTCACGGGCAGTATCCGTCAGCTCTCCCCTCATCCGGCGCTCCGCGCCACCTTCCCCCTCGGGGGAAGGCTTTCTCTGCACTACCAAAAAAGGAGTATCCCCATGCAACGCTACGAAATCACCGGCATGAGCTGCGCGGCCTGCGCAAGCCATGTGGAAAAAGCCGTTGCGGCGGTGCCGGGTGTGGCATCCGTCGCCGTAAGCCTGCTGACCAACTCGATGCAGGTAGACTACGCCCCCGACGTCGACCCCGATGCCACCGCACGGCGCATCCTCCGCGCCGTGGACGCCGCCGGGTATGGCGCGTCCCTCGCCTCCGCCGAGAGCGAAAGCGCCGAGCTCGAGGACACCGAGACTCCCAAGCTCAAAAAGCGCCTGATTGCCAGCCTCTGCTTCCTTGTGCCGCTTATGTACGTCTCGATGGGCCACATGATCGGCCTGCCGCTGGGCAGTGTGTTCCACGGCGGCGGCTGGCACGCCATCCTGTACGCGGGCACCCAGCTGGTGCTGACTCTGCCCGTCTGCTGGATCAACCGCGCGTTTTTTATCTCGGGCTGGAAGGGCATCAAAACCCGCGCGCCCGGCATGGATACTCTCGTCGCCCTCGGCGCGGGCGCGTCGCTGGCCTACGGCGTGTTCGCCATCGTCACGATCTGCATCGGCCTGTCCACCGGCAACGACGACCTGGTCATGCAGTACCGCCACGACCTTTATTTTGAGTCGGCGGCCATGATTTTAACGCTCATCACCGTCGGCAAAACGCTGGAAGCCTACAGCAAGGGCAAAACCACCGACGCACTGAAAAGCCTGATGAAGCTGGCCCCCCAGACCGCCTGCGTCCTGCGCGGCGGCGAGCAGGTCACAGTCCCGGTCAGTGAGGTCAACGTCGGCGACCTCTTTTTAGTCCGCCCCGGTGAGAGCATCCCCGTGGACGGCACCGTCACCGAGGGCATCTCCACGGTCAACGAGGCCGCCCTGACCGGCGAGAGCATGCCGGTGGACAAGTTCCCCGGCTCCCCCGTCAGCGCCGCGACCATCAACCAGAACGGTGCGCTGACCTGCCGTGCCGAGCGCGTCGGCCAGGACACGACGCTGTCCCAGGTCATCCGCCTGGTGCGCGACGCCGCCGCGACGAAGGCCCCGCTGGCCAAGACCGCGGACAGGGTCTCCGGCATCTTCGTTCCCACCGTCATCTGCATCGCCGCGGCTACGTTTGTCATCTGGCTGCTGCTGGGCCAGACCTTTACATTTGCGCTGGCCCGCGGCATCAGCGTGCTGGTCATCAGCTGTCCCTGTGCCCTGGGCCTGGCGACGCCCGTCGCCATCATGGTCGGCAGCGGCGTGGGTGCCAAAAACGGCATCCTGTTCAAGACCGCCGCCAGCCTCGAAACCACCGGCTACACCGACGCCGTGCTGCTGGATAAGACCGGCACCGTCACCACCGGTGAGCCCAACGTTGTAAAAATCTTCGGCACCCGCAACGTGCCCGAGAAATTTCTGCTCAGCATGGCCGCCGGTCTGGAGCTGCGCAGTGAGCACCCGCTGGCCCGCGCCATCCTGCAGCGCGCCGAAAAGGACCATCTGTCCTACGCCACTGTGACCGACTTTGAGGCTGTACCCGGCAAGGGTCTGCGCGGCAAGGTCGCGGGCAAGGTCATTGCGGGCGGCAATGCCGATTTCATCCGCGAGACCTGCGCCCTGCCCGACGACCTGCAGCAGGCGGGCGACGAGATGAGCGCCGACGGCATCACGCCGCTCTACTTCTCGCTGGCCGGTAAGGCCGCAGGCGTCATCGGCGTGTCCGACGTCGTGAAGGAGTCCTCCGCCGCCGCCATCGCCCAGATGCAAACTCTCGGCCTGCAGGTCGTGATGCTGACCGGCGACAACGCCGCCACGGCCCGCCACATCGGCGCAGCTGTCGGCCTCGACGCCGACCATGTCATTGCGGGCGTCCTGCCCGCGGGCAAGGAAGCCGAGGTCCGCGCACTGCAAAAGCAGGGCCGCGTCGCCATGGTCGGTGACGGCATCAACGACGCCCCCGCCCTGACCCGCGCCGAGACCGGCATTGCCATCGGTGCCGGTGCGGACGTCGCACTGGACGCCGCCGACGTTGTGCTGGTGCGCAGTGACCTGGCCGATGTGCCCGCCGCGGTGCGCCTGTCCCGCGCGGTGGTGCGCAACATCCATCAGAACCTGTTCTGGGCGTTCTTCTACAACGCCATCTGCATCCCGCTGGCGGCGGGCGTGTTCACGGGCTTCGGCATCACGCTGAACCCGATGATCGCCTCCGCGGCCATGAGCCTGTCCAGCGTCTGCGTCGTCACGAACGCCCTGCGGCTGAACGCCTTTGACCCGCGCAGCGCCGCCCACGATGCCCCGCCGAAGCGCAAAGCCCCGGTCCGCGCGTCTGCGCCCGAGATCCCCTGCCCCACCGGCAGCTGCCCCGTGCAGCCTGCCCCGGAAAATAAAACCACCCAAACGGAGGGAACTGCCATGAAAAAGACGATTCACATTGAAGGCATGATGTGCGGCCACTGCGAGGCCACCGTGAAGAAGGCATTGGAGGCCCTGGACGGCGTGCAGAGCGCCGAGGTCAGCCACGAGAAGGGCACTGCCGTTGTGTCCCTGACCCACGATGTGGCCGACGCCGACCTCAAGACCGCTGTCGAGGCCAGGGATTACACCGTCACTGGCATCGACGCATGAGCGCCATCCGCCGCCGCTGGCGCTTCACCGGCACAGTGCAGGGCGTAGGCTTCCGCTATTATGCCCGCGCCGCAGCCCTGCATCTGGGCCTGACCGGCTGGGTCGCCAACAACTGGGACGGCAGCGTCACGCTGGAGGCCCAGGGCGAGCGTGCCGCCCTCGACGCCCTTGTCCCCCTCATCGAGCGCAGCAACCGCTGGGCCCGCATCGAGAACGTTGAAGTCACCCCCCTGCCCGTAAAGGAACACGAATACGGGTTTGGGGAGCGGAGCGGAGAGTAATTTTCAGAGAGGAGATAGGAGTTAGGAGAGAGGAGAGAACCCTGCTGTGGGAAAATCTCCTATCTTCTCACTCCTATCTCCTCTCTTTTTGGCTTGCACTTGTCTGTTATTGCAGGTATAATACTATTATATCAACATCAAAAGGGGTTTTCACATTGCCCGGTACTTTATATCTTGTCGCCACGCCTATCGGCAATCTGGATGACATGCCGCCGCGTGTGGCGGCTACCTTCGGCTTGGCGGACTTCGTCGCGGCTGAGGACACCCGCGTCACGCTGCGGCTGCTCAACCATCTGGGCCTCAAAAAGCCGATGGTCAGCTACTATGAGCACGCGCTCCACCACGGCGAGGCCATCCTGAACCGCATCGAGGCCGGGGAGAATTGCGCCCTGTGCAGCGATGCCGGTATGCCCTGCATCAGCGACCCCGGCGAGCAGATCGTCCGCGAGGCCCATGAGCGCGGCATCCGGGTCGTGCCCATCCCGGCGGCATCGGCCTGCGTCACGGCGCTGGCGGCCAGCGGCCAGCCCACGGCCCGCTTTGTGTTCGAGGGCTTTCTGCCCGTCCCCAAGCGGGACCGCCGCGAACGGCTGGCCTTTTTGCAGAACGAGACCCGCACGATGATCTTCTACGAAGCCCCGCACAAGCTGCGCGGCACGCTGGACGACCTGGCCGCTGCCTTCGGTGCGAACCGCTCGGTCTCGCTCTGCCGTGAGCTGACCAAACTGCACGAGGAGATCAAAAAGACGACTCTCGGCGAGGCTGTGGCCTTTTATAAGGACAACGACCCCCGCGGCGAGTATGTGCTGGTTCTGGCCGGTACCGACCCTGCCGCCGTCGAGCAGGCCGCCGCGCCGACCCTGGAAGAAGCCGTCGCCGCCGCCCGCGCCCTGCAAGCGGGCGGTCTGCCCCCCGCCGCCGCCGCCAAACAGGCCGCCGCCGGGACACCGTTTAGTAAGGGTGAAATATATAAAGAGCTTATAAAATAAAAAGCCTTCCCCCTTGGGGCTGCGCCCGCAGGCGCGTGTCGGAGTGCAACCGCCGTAGGCGGCCCTTAGCGCGGAGACTGAAGGTGGCTGAGGCCGGATGAGGGGCAGCCCTGCGTCATCGCCCATTCACGGCCATACCTCCGCAAGCTCTCCCCTCATCAGCCGCCTGCGGCGGCAGCTTCTCCCCCAGGGGAGAAGCCTTTTTCAACAGGAGTCTATTTCTATGTGTAAAATTCTAGTCATTTCCGACGTCCATGGCCGCCTGCGCGACCTGCGGTGGGTGCTGCAAAACGAGACCGCCGACGCCATGTTCTACCTCGGTGACGGTCTGTACGACCTGAACGCCGCGCTGGAGCTGCGCAGGGAGCCGGTGCCCTATCCCATCTACCGTGTGGCCGGCAACTGCGACGTCAACTACAGCGAGCCGTCCGAGGGGCTCGCCCCCTTCGGCGGGGTGCTTTTCTTCTACACCCACGGGCATCACTACGGCGTCAAGATGGGCAGTGAACGCCTGGCCGAGTGTGCCGGCGAGCGCGGCGCAGATGTGGCGCTGTTCGGCCACACCCACCGGCGCGAGCTGGTGCGCGGCGTCGGCACGGCGGCCACAGTGTTCAACCCCGGCAGTCTGCGCGACGGCGGCAGCTACGGCGTCATTACGATTGAAAACGGCAAATGCAGCTTTACCTGGAAGAGGGTGCCTGAATTTTGAATGAGAGCGTTATTTACCTGCCCGAGGTAGACAGCACCAACCTTTGGGCCAAACATAATCTGGACAAGTTCGGTCCCATCGGCGCGGTCTACACCACCCACCAGACCGCCGGGCGGGGCCGCCTTGGCCGCAGCTGGCTTGATGCGCCCCACAAGGGTCTGTACTACACCGCCGTCATCCGGACCGATCTGGTCCAGCCTGCCACGCTGCCGCTGTTTGCCAGTCTGGCTGTCTGCGACGCCCTGCGCGAGCGCTACCGCATCGACTGCCAGATCAAGTGGCCGAACGACCTTTTGCTGAATGGCAAAAAAATCGTCGGCATCCTGTGCGAGGTCGGCCCCGACGGCCACAGCATCGTGGTGGGCATCGGCATCAATCTGGCCCAGCCGCAGGAATATTTCGACGCCGCGGGTCTGCCCCACGGCACCAGCCTGGCTCTGCAGGGCGTGCCCGTGGACATGGACACCGACCCGGAGTGGCTGGCTCAATACATGACCGACTTCGGCTTTGACCGCGCGCTCTACACCTACGAGGCCGAGGGCTTCGCCCCCTACCGCGAACGCTACAAGGCGCTCTGCGTCAATCTCGGCCGCCGCGTCACCTACGACGGCGGCGCCGGAACCGCCGTTGACGTGGACGACGAGGGCCGTCTCATCGTCCGTGACGAGACCGGCGACACCCGCGTCTTTACCGGCGAGGTCAGCGTTAAGGGAATTTACGGGGCGGTGTAATCATTGCCGCCCCGTAGGGGCCGGGCATGCCCGGCCCGCAGCTTTCCCGCCGGCATCCGCCCACTGTGCACCTCCGGGCCGCACATGTGCGGCCCCTACTGCTCTATAAAAAACGCAGAGCGTCCCTCCCATCCCGGGAAGAACGCTCTGTTTTTTTAATTCATCTTCAGATATTTCCGTACCGGCAGCGACACGGCACCGGCAACGACGCAGCAGAGGACCCACTCAAAAATAGCCTGCACGCCGACCAGCAGCACAATGAACATAAACGCATTCTGTGCGCCCAGCGTGTTGGCCAGGTTCTGCACATAGTCACAGTTATAGAAGATCAGTACCAGAAAGCCCATGAAGAACACGGTGTTCAGCACCGGCGCGGACAAGCCGCCCAGGAAGCAGGCCAGCTTCTCATTCTTGGGCATAGCCTTGCGCAGCGCGTTGAAGATCAGCGCGGTGCACAGTCCCATCAGCACACGGGCCACAAAGCAGACCACAAAGGTGCCCGCAGGGCTGACCTGGAACAGGGCTGCGCCCATGGCGGACTTGCCCTCAACAGCCTGAATAAAGCTGGTTGCGCCAAAGACACCGCCCAGAATAGCACCTGCCATAGGGTTCATCGTCATAGCGCCGATGGCCACAGGCACGGTGAGCAGCGACGCCGACAGCGGGCCGATCTGCAGATAGCCCAGCGGCGTGTAGTTCAACACAAGCAGAATGGCCACCAGCAGCGCAAGCTGGGTGAGCCAACGGACGTTGGTACGGTTTTTCATATTCAATTTTCCTCCTGCTGCCGTCTCCTACAAATCGGGAGTACAGCGCAAATGTACGGTCCTATCGGACCGCCGAAACCAAGTATACAGCAAACAGCAGGAAAACGCAAGCAAAAAATCGGCTGCCAAAAGGCTTCCCCCCACGGGGGAAGGCGTATAAATTACAGCTTCCCCTCGATCAGCAAGTCTCTGACTTCCAGCAGATCCTCACATTTTCTGTCATACAGCTGCGCGATCTCCTCCGTCGGCTGCATCAGATCCGGCACCATCACGGTCACACAGCCCGCGGCACGGCCCGCGCGCACGCCGTTAAAGCTGTCCTCCAGCACCAGGCAGTCATGCGGGTCAAGGTGCAGCTTTTTCGCCGCGACCAAAAAGGTGTCGGGTGCGGGCTTGCTGTGGGCGACCTCCGTACCGGAGACAACATCGTGGAAATACCGCGCCGTGCCGGTGGTCTGCAAATTCATCTCGATCATATTCCGCGGGCTCGAGCTTGCCACAATGCGCGGCAGGCCCATGTCCTCCAACGCGGCCAGCAGCTCCTTCAGACCCTTTTTGCAGGGTACGCCCCGGGCAAAGCGCTCGGCCGCCAGCTGCCAGATCTTGTCCAGCACCTTCTGCGGGTCGCCGGGGATGTACTCGGCCACATGGCGGCGCAGGTTGTCCCCCGCCAGGCCGCGTCCTCCGGCCTGAAACTTCTCCATATCCGCGGGCAGCGGCAGACCCAGCGCGGCGCACGCGGGTTCCCACAGGGTATCCCACAGGCGCTCGGTGTCAAACATCAGCCCGTCCATATCAAAAATAACGCCTTTTACCATCGGTGTCATCCTTTCGCAGTACAGTATACAGTTATTGTACCGCAGTCTGCACAAATAAGCAAGCGGACGAGCCGTGCCCGTCCGCCTTACCTTACGTTTCCAAATACGCACACACCGCGTCCAGCGCCTCGCGGCCCTCGCGGTGGCCGCGGTTGTACAGGTCCAGCAGCTTGTTCTCGTCGCCCTCAAACCGGCCTATCGTGATCGGCTCCTGCGGGCGCACGCAGCAGATGCGCCCGTCCGCCTCCAGCTCATCCAGCTGATCCATCAGGGTATTGTAGCGCAGCTCCTGGGTCAGCATATCGGCCAAAAACAGCGGCTTATCGCTGTAAAAGTCGTCGTACAGGTCCACCATCCGCTGGCCGGGCATCTCCTTGCGGAAGCCCTTCTGCCGCGTCGTGATGACAACGATCTTTTCAAAGCCCTCGTTCAGCGCCCAGTTCAGCGCGATTGGGCAGGAGCATCCGCCGTCGAGGTACGGCTGACCATCCAGCACGACAGGCACGGATGCCAGCGGCAGGCTGGCCGACGCGCGCACGGCCTCGTCGAACGGAAAATCCGTCTTTCCCTTCTCAAAGTAGGCGGGCTTGCCGGTCTCGACGTTCGTCGCCACCGCAATGACCCGCATACCGCCGTGGGCGAAGGTCTCCTCGTCGAAGGGCACTTCCTTTTTGACGTCGTTCAGCATAAATTTCAGGCCAAACAGACTGCCGCCGCGCAGCGCCGCCTTGGGGCCGAAGTACCGGCTGTCGTGGCGGTAGCGCAGGTTGATGCTGGCGGACCGCCCCGGCTGGTGGGACGCATAGTTCACTGCGTTCAGTGACCCGGCAGAGACTCCGGCCACTGCCGGGAAATAGACGTCGTTTTCCATAAAGGTATCCAGCACGCCCGCCGTGAACAGCCCGCGCAGCGAGCCGCCCTCCAACAGCAGGATCGAATTGTCCGGTATCGTGATTTTGCTCATAAACAGCACCCCCTATTTAGCTATTTTACCGTATAAAATCCGCAGGTGCAAGCAAAAAAGCTCCGCAGTTTTACACATCGGGCAAATTGTGCTAAAATAGAAAAAACGCTCTGAGAGGATGATTGCTATGGTATCCCTTCGCGGTCTCATACTGACCGCCGCCCGGCCGCGCATCATTGTGCCGCTGTTTGCCCGCGATCCGGCAGCACTCTGCCCTTTGGCGAAAGCCGCCAGCGCCGACCCCGCCGCCGAGCTGGTCGAGCTGCGTCTGGACCCGCTGCCCGCGGATGAATTTCTGAACGCGCTGGCGCTTGTGCGCGGCATCGTGGACAAGCCGCTGGTCGTCACGATCCGCACCCGGGCCGAGGGCGGTGGGCTTGCCCTGACGCCCGATGCCTATGCCGCGCACTGCCGTGCCCTGCTGGCGCGCGGCGGCGTGGACGTGCTGGACATTGAGTGGCGGGCCTGCGGCGCGTTCCGCGCCGAGCTGCGCGACGCCGCCCACGCCGCCGGGGCCGCAGCGCTTTTCAGCGAGCATCACTTTGACGCCACGCCCGCCACGGATGCCATGGCGGACACCCTGACCGGCATGGCCGACGCCGGAGCCGACATTGCCAAGCTGGCCGTTATGCCCCGCTGTGCCGCCGACGCCGCCCGCCTGCTGGAGGCCACAGCCCGCGCCGCCGACGCCCGCCCGGACACGCCGCTCATCACAATGAGCATGGGCCCGCTGGGTGCCGTCACCCGCTTCTGTGGCGGTCCCTTCGGCAGCTGCGCGACCTTCGGTGTGACCTCCGGCACCTCCGCCAGCGCCCCCGGCCAGCCGCCCGCGGATCTGCTGAAGGCAAAGCTGATAACCGTGCCCCTGTAACGCACCTGTAACACACCTGTAATGCCTCTGTAATGCGCCTCTGTAGGGGCCGGACATGTCCGGCCCCTACGGCACTGCTACAATAAAAACGCCTGTTTGCCATTGCTTTGTAGGGAGCGGTCTTGACCGCTCCGAAGGCCGTCCCGGGAAATCGCATTTTCGGGATGCGGCACGGTGGGGTCAAGACCCCACCCTACGATGCAAATGGCAGACAGGCGTTTTCCTGTCCTCAAAACAAAAAAGCGCGGCCCCCTTTGCCTGGGGGCCGCGCGGGATGTGCTAATGTAGCTTACTCAGCCTGGATAGCACCGGTGGGGCAAACGCCCTCGCAAGCGCCGCAGTCAACGCAGGTAGCTGCATCGACAACAGCCTTGTCCTCCATGGTGATTGCGCCAACGGGGCAGGTGTCAACACATGCACCGCAAGCAACGCACTCGCTGGAAACGGTATGAGCCATCGTGAACTCCTTATCTCCGTGCTGAATCTATAGTTTGTACCCTCCCGGCCCTGCACGGCTGCTCCCCGGGATGGCACACAGTCGGTTTGCTCTGCCTACTGCGTTGTATTTAGTGTATCACATTACGACTGATTTGGCAAGTGCCATATCTTGAATTTTTTCAACGGTAAGTCGCAACTAACTACTGCTGTAGTCCGTTATTTGTCCTCTTTATCAGCGGGGAGCGGTGTGCGCTTGCCGCCGCGGACATAGACGCATTCGTCGCGCTTATAGATGCGCGGCGCCAGAATTTCCACGTTGGAGCGCACCTTCAGTGTGCCCGCCACCACGTTCACTTCAATGACCGTGCCCTCGCCGTCCGGCGTGCGGACAATGCTGCCCACCTGCGGCGTGATCGAGTTCAGGTATTCATAGCTCTTTTGTTCATAAGCCAAACAGCACATCAGGCGTCCGCACGACCCACTGATCTTGGCGGGGTTCAGGCTCAGCCCCTGCTCCTTCGCCATCTTGATGGACACGGGCTGGAAGTTTTTCAAAAACCGGCTGCAGCAGAACGGCTGACCGCAAAGCCCCAGGCCGCCCAGCATCTTGCTCTCATCGCGCACGCCGATCTGGCGCAGCTCGATGCGGGTGTGGAACTGGGACGCCAGGTCCTTGACCAGCTCGCGGAAGTCCACGCGGTTGTCGGCCGTGAAGTAGAACACCAGCTTGCTGCGGTCCAGCGTGTACTCGGCATCGACCAGCTTCATTTTCAGGTTGTGGGCGGCAATGCGCTGCTCACAGATGTGGTACGCCTGCTGCACATCGGCGCGGTTCTGGCGCATACGGCGCACGTCCACGGCATCCGCCACGCGGATGACCGGCTTGACCTCGCGGGAGAAGCCCGGCACCTCATGCGCGGCGCGGACGACCTCGCCGCATTCGGTGCCGCGGGCCGTCGTGACGACGACAAAGTCGCCCTCCTTGATCTTGAACTCGCCCGGGTCAAAATAATACGCCCGGCCATTCTCTTTAAATTTAACGGATACTACTTTCATTGGTTCAGTCCTTTTATATGGTCATTGTCATTTTAGCATTGTTGTAGGGCAGAATTCCTTCCCTGCGCATGTAGGGCGGCTTCCCCCTCGGGGGAAGCTGTCAGCGGCCCTGACCGCTGACTGATGAGGGCGGAGTTTCCGCAGTCGCCCGTCAATGGGTTGCTGCCGGTAGGTTTCCCCTCATCCGGCCCGGCGGGCCACCTTCAGTCTCCGCGCTAAGAGCCGCCTACGGCGGTTGCGCTCCGACACGCGCCTGCGGGCGCAGCCCCTCGGGGGAAGGCTTTTTCACGCAATCTCCCCCGCCAGCACGGCCACGTTTAACCGCAGATTTCCGTTTCCGGTCAGGCTTTTCCTTGCCCGGGCGTCGGCGTTCAAAATCTTCGCCGCGCCCGCCGGGGTCAGCCCGCCGCACTGCTCCTGCCCGTAGGCGGGGCGGCGCAGCACGGCGCTGCACAGCTGGTCCAGCGTCCACAGCAGGGCCGCAAAGCCGTCCTTGTCGCGCTCGTACTTCGTCAGCAGCGCCAGCGCGCGGTAGGTGTCGCCCTGCGCCGCATAGCCGCACAGCGTTTTGGCCATGCCCAGCGCGGCTTTGGCCGTCGGGTCGTTCCAGCTTTTCAGCGCGGTGCCGATGTGCCCCTCATACAAAAACGCCAGCTCCTCCGCCGCCTTGGCGGGCAGACGCTCGGCCTTTAAGCGGGCGGCACAGTCTGCCGCGGGCACCGGCGCAATCGTATAGGCCGCGCACCGGCTGCGGATCGTCGGCAGCACGGTGGCCGCGCTCGTCGCCGTCAGCAGGAACAGCACCCCCTCGGGCGGCTCCTCGATGATCTTCAGCATCGCGTTGGCGGATGACCCGTTCAGATTCTGCGCGCCGTAGATGAACAGCACGCGGCCCGCCGCGTCGGTGGACAGCGCCGAGCGCTGGATTGCCTCCCGCGCCTCGCGCACCTTTTTAACGGGGATCTGCCCGCTTGCACCCTCGCCCTGCAGAACCAGGCATTCGGTGTCCTCTTTTTTCAGCACGGCTTCGGCGTGGGGGCCGCCGGCAGGGTACAGGTAATCGGCAGCAAGACAGCGCGCAGCAAAGCCCGCGCCGCAGCCCGGCTCCCCCACCAGCAAAACCGCATGGGGCAGCCGCCCGCCGCGCAGGGCCGTGCCAAGCTCGGCTTTCAGCGCGTCATTGCCCGCCAGGCGCTCCAGCATCACAGCTTCTCGAAGCGCTCGACGTTCGTGACCATGACGGTAGCGCCGCCGACCGTGACCTCCATCGGCATCGTGCTCTCAATGCCCAGGCCCAGCGTGGCCGTGCCGGGCACGATCTCGGTGCGCTGCTTGCAGCACTTGGAGATGATGCCGATGCAGTCATCGACGCGCTCGTCATCGGTGCAGATCAGCAGCGTCATATTGCCCGCCATCAGGAAGCCGCCGGTGGTGGCCAGACGGGTGACGTAGAACTTGCTTTTCAGCAGCTCGTTGCAGACATTCTTGGAATCCTCTTTATTGACGATTGCAGTGATAAGCTTCATGGTTATCCAGCCTTTCTATTGATACATCGAATTTTTCAGCGGTTGCGGTTTTCCCAGTCGCGGCGGCGCTTCCAGTCCTTCACGGCGTCAACGCACCAGTCAAAGACCTCGCGGCCATAAAACGCCAGAAAACCCGCCAGCCCCAGCACGAGGCTGACCTTGATGGCGAAGCTGCCCGTCAAAAAGCTGAAGGCCCAAAACGCCAGCTCGATCCAGCCCAGGTATTTCATCTTGAACGGAATGATGCCAAACAGCAGCACCATCTGATCCGGCCACAGCCAGGTATAGGCGAACAGCATGCTCTGGAAGATGGCGCTCGGCCCGGCGTAGCCTGTCAGAAAGCAGCTGACCCACGCACCCAGCATGCCCAGCGCCAGAAACAGCGTCGTGCGGAAATCGCCCCAGACGCGGGCCAGCGCGTTGCCCAGCCAGTAGTAGAACAGCAGGTTCAGCACGCCAAAGACGCCGCCCAGCCAGATGGGCACAAACAAAAACGTGATAAGGCGCCAAATCTGTCCGTGCAGCACATAGGTGCGGCTCAGCATCAGCAGACTGCCGAAATCGCGGTTGAAGAACAGCATGATGATGCCTGCCGCCAGCTGTCCGATCAGCAGCCCGTTGATGAGGTTCGGGATGCCAAGGTTGCCGTAGCGGCGTTCGAGTTTATCGATCCAGTTCATGGGAGAAGCCCTCCGTTGCATACAAATTTACAGAATATATTATAGCAATTCCGCGCGCAAAGTGCAACAATTCCCTGTCGAATCCCTTGCGGCAAACCGGAAAATGTGCTACGCTTTTATTTAAGGCAACACCGCATAATTCCCGCCTTACGGCTTAAGCACCGCTCCGGCGGCTGCGGCACGGCATCTGCGTTGCCAAAATGCTCGATAATACACAAAATAATAAGGAAACGAGGCCGAACATGGGACGTACATCCACCAAAGAAAACAAAAACAGCTACCAGCTTGCCCGCGAGGAGCTGGGCCTGACCCGCGAAAAAGCCAGTGAGCTGCTGGAAACGATAGCCCCCGAGCGCATTGAAAAAATTGAGAACGAACGCACCGTGCCCCGCCCGGACGAGGTGCTGACGATGGCCGAAAAGTACAAGCGCCCGTCGCTGTGCAACTGCTACTGCTCGCAGCAGTGCCCTATCGGCCAGCGGTACGTACCGTTTGTCACGCGGCGCGAGCTGCCGGCCATCATCCTTGAGATGCTGGCCTCGCTGAACGCAATGAACAGCAAGAAGGAGCGCCTGATCGAGATCGCCGCCGACGGCAAAATTTCCAACGACGAAATCGACGATTTCATCCATATCCGTCAGGAACTTGAGCGCATCTCCCTCACCGTGGAGACCCTCCAGCTCTGGACCGAGCGCATGCTGGCCAACGGCCAGATCGACGCGGAGACGTATAAAAGGAAGCTGGAGGAATAACCTTCTATCTCTCCCCCACCAGCAAAAATTTCCCTCTATTTTTCTCTTTTTCTCCTGTTTCTGCAACAATTCCCGTGCTAAAATCGTATTACAGGTTGAGGGAACACGCCCTCGCCTGACCGCGTACCTGCACAAAGGAGTTATAGAGGATGTTTACGCTGTTTGTTCTTTTTGTTTTTGCCTGGCTGTTCGTCAAGTCTGTCGGTTTGGCCTTCCATGTGACTTGGGGCCTGGCGAAATTTGTCGCCACACTGCTGTTCGTGATCGCCCTGCCGCTGCTGGTGGTTTTCGCCGTTGTCGGCGCGCTGCTGCCTCTGCTGCTGCCCCTGGCCCTCGTGGCTGCCGCCTTCTGCATTCTGAAAAAGGCATAAAGTACCCAACCGCCGTGTGGCCCGGAGCTGCACGGCGGTTTCTTGTCATTGAGGTGTCGGCGTGGTATACTTGTAGTCAGGGCGTTTTGCGCCTGCTATCATCCAACAAAGAGGTTTTTCCCATGAAGCTCGTCGTCTGTTTTCCCGGGATCGGCTACCACTGTGATAAGCCGCTGCTTTACTACAGCCGTAAGCTGGCGGCCTGCGCCGGGTACGACCACGCCCTTTTGCTGCAATACACCTACCACAAGGACGGCCTGCGCGGCAACCCCGCCGCCCTGCACGAGGCATTTGACACCCTGTACGCCCAGGCCGAGGCCCAGCTGTCCGCCGTAGATTGGCCGCAATACGACGATGTACTGTTTCTTTCCAAGAGCATCGGCACCGCTGTCTCCGCCGCCTTCGCCCAGCGCCACGGCATCCCCTGCCGCCAGATTCTCTACACGCCTCTCTCCCTGACGTTTGCGCTTGCCCCGCAGAATGCCCTTTCCTTTTTAGGCACCGCCGACCCCTGGAGTGATGCTTTCTCCGTCGCCGCCGCAGCCCGCGCCAACGGCACGCCGCTCTGTCTTTATGAGAACGCCAATCATTCCCTGGAAACCGGCGACGTTTTGCACGACCTGGCGACCCTGCAGGACGTCATGCAGAAAACGCAGACGTTCATTGCAGATACACCCCACTGACATTTTCCCACCCGCAAAGAATTGACATTTGCCCCGCAAGCTGTTATAATAAGCTGTACAAAATTTATGCTGTGGAGCATTACCCAAGTGGTCGTAAGAGGGAGCACTCGAAAGTTTGCATCCGGCAGGTCACCTTGTCCGCAGGAAATCCCATAACGGCGGGCTTTATCGGGTGTCGCGTACCCAACCTTTCATCGTTATCTTGCATCGAAATCTCGCATTTTTCCAAACGCTGTGCGAGGCGATGCGGTAAAAACTAAATAAGCAGACGTATCGAAGCGGTCGTAACGAGATTGACTCGAAATCAAGTCGGCATTTTGGAAACTCCTCTTGATTTTCCATTGTATTATCGTTGAAATCTGCACATTTTCTACAACTTAATATTTGCTGTTCTCTCCTACTTTTCTCTCCTTTTTCCGGGAAAGATTTTTGGAGATTAACATAAGGAGCATTACCCAAGAGGTCGAAGGGGTCGCACTCGAAATGCGATAGGGCGTTTGTAGCGCCGCCAGAGTTCAAATCTCTGATGCTCCGCCAATCAACGGTACAACGTGCTATTTTTAGCATTTTGTGCCGTTTTTTTATGCAGAAAATGAAATCGAGAAATTTAGCAACGAGAAAACAGAAGAGAAAATCGAAAGTTTAGGAGAAAAGTCATACTCATTCAAGCCCCATTTTGCGGATTTGAACCCATTCCGAGGCCGTTCAGCATGGCTTCTGCCGAAGAAACCTTTGACGAGTAGTCCAGATGCGAATAAATATTCGCTGTGGTAGAGAAGTCGCTGTGACCCAGCCACTCTTGAATCTGCTTCATCGGAACATTGTTTGCCAAAAGCAAGCTGGCGCAGGAGTGGCGCAGATCGTGGAAACGGATGCGCCGCAAATTGTAGTCGCGCAGCACAAGCTGGAACGAATCGGAAAGCGCGTTCGGCATCAACAGATTGCCCATAGGGTCTACGCAGATGTAACCGTCGTACTTTTTGTTGTAGCTCCTGCCGCACAGCTTGCGGTTTTCTTTCTGCTCCTCCTGCAAGGCGAGCAGCCGTTCCCGGAACACAGGCACAAGGGGTAAGGTACGTTTGCTGGCTTTGGTTTTGGTGGTGTCGGATTCTACGATGACCTTTTTCCCATCCAGTCGGACCGTTGCAACCGTGTGACGGATTTCGAGCGTGTTCTGCTCAAAGTCCACCGCATCCCATTTCAGCCCCACAACCTCGCTGCGGCGCAGGCCGTAAAACGCAGCCAGCATGACAGGAATTTCGATTTTGTTGCCGCGTACTGCATCAAATAAGGCGTTCATTTCTTCCCTGCTGTAAAAGTTCCCGGTAAATTCGTTCTTCTTCGGGCGGTCTACCTTGTCAGCGGGGTTCACGTCGATTAGGTCAGTTTTCACTGCGTATTTCAAAGCGCGATGAATAATCGCATGATAGTGAATTACCGTGTTCGGTTTCACACGCTCCAACTGCTTCTGATAAAAACTTTGAATATGAACCGCTTTCAAGTCGCCCAGCGTAACGCCGAGACTTCTAAAGTAGGGAATAATTTGACTTTCGGACAAGCCTTTGTAGCTGGAATAGGTTGTCAGCTTGACGGTTGACTTGGCGATTTCCAACCATTGTACCAGAAAATCCGCGAACAACATTGCTTTGCTGGGTGGGCCGTTCGGGTCAACAGGTGGTTCAAAATCGTCTTGCAGTTCACGCATCATCGCTTCGGCTCGCTTTTTGTTGCCCTTGGTGGGCAAGCCGGTTGATTGCCATTTGGTTTTGCGCTTTCCGTCATAGGTTTTGTAGGTCAGTACCACATAATAGATACCATTCTTTTCTTGCAGATGTCCTGCGACCATAAGTTTACCTCCTTCAAGTTGAGCCGCGCACTATCTGCTGTTGACAAATACAGCATAGCGCATTGCCGCAGAACAATCAACACTGTCGATTCTTTGCTTGACAGTGTTGACCGCAGATTTGGAGATAGGTAAACAAATGTGCCTTGGGGATGCGATAGGAACGCCCGATTTTCATTGCCGGGATTTTACCCTCATGCAGCAGCTTGTAGCCTGTCTTGGTGCTGACTTTCAGTGCGTCGCACATCTGCTCAATGTTCATCACATCGGGATACTTGCGCAGCATCACACGGTAGGCATCGCGCTGGTTAAATCCTTTGCTGCTTATACAAAACACCTCTTTTTTGAAAATTTGCGGATTTAATTCCACAAGCATGGCGGTCACTTGTTGAAAACTTGTGGCCGCCATAATCTGAAATCAAATTTTATACCCTATTCGACACTACTTCCCGGATATAAGGGCGAACCACCTGCTCGGCTGCCGGAAGCAGCTCCCACTTCCTGTACCACATTGTTGGCAGTACCGCCGACGCCTTGAGAGCATCGCCACGGTGTGTATCATGATTGCTGACCCTTCGCTTGAGGTATATGTAGCCGATGATTCGGATATTCTGCTTTCAAGGTTCTCAAGGGGATAGAGGGTTCTTTTTGCCCCTCTATATATGAATATCGCTTTGAGAACGGAAAAGTTCGAGATAAAATTTGAATTTTTTCAAAAATATTTTTGCAGACTACCACCTGTGCGCGGCATTTTTTGCTATAATACAGTCGTTATTGGTTTGGATGCTCTTGAAGGGGATTGCATTGCATCTATACCGGACAAGTTTCTGCTAAATTGCATGGCGGGTGGCAACACAATAATCGGAGTAAAAAGTAAGGAATATAATCCGGCAGATTTTCGACTACCAACAGAACCCCTAAACGATCTCAAGGATAGAATTTTGTGCTTTCAAAAAGAACATGATTTGGCGTAATTTAAGCATCCGTTTATAATGAGGGGGGAGAAGCCTTGGCTTCTCCCCCCTCTTGCTTTATATTTTGAACTTGCGAATTGCCTGTACAAACTCCATCAGCAAAATCTGCCGCAAGTCCTCATCTGTATGTCCATTCATATAGCTGCACTTCCGCACAAGGGGTTCGAACTGTTCAAACAGTTCTTCAAATGCTTTTTCTTCACCACGCTTTGCACGCACCAACAATTCCTTAAATGCAATCATATTATTTACCCTCCATTTCGTTACGAATCTTCTCACAAGCGTTACGCCGATGTGTGCTGACCGTATTGGGTTCCACGCCCAATTTGGCGGCTGCTTCAGACACAGGCAGCCTATCAATATAAAGCGCAATCATAACTTCGCACTCTTTCGGCGTCAGTTTCGGCAGATAATTACGAATGCCCTCCCACATCAGCTTGGCTTCGACACGTTCCTCAATCGGGGCGGTGAGCCGCCCGTACACATCATCAACTTCTCCGCTGCAATCCTCAATCGAAATTTCGCGGGATACTTCAACCATCTTGTCACGAATATAAGATGCACGGCGGGCATATAACACTTTCGTCAAATATTTGGTAAACCGTGCCGCCAGCGCGGCATCCTCACCATAAATCCAATATTTATTGGCATCATTTTTTCTGGACATATTTACCTCCAAAATTTTGAGTTTCATTGAATAGAAGCTCAAAAAGGAGGTGCACGAGCACAATAAATATATCGTTTCAACGTGCATATTCAAAAAGACAAGCACGAAAAAGGCCCGACAACCAATTTGGCTGTCGGGCCTGAAACGTAATGTAACTATACTTACATCGTATTTCGGTGCGTAGGGGTGGCCCAGTGCAAGGGGCTATGTTTTCTACACTATTGTTGTAAAATGTACAGCTTGCGCTGTGCTTTTTCACCAAGGCATCCCGAATCCCGGTGTTCAACTTATTGACCTCGACGTAGAGTAAAAAACGCCCGCGCTTGTCAGGCGCGGGCGCTATAAAAAGGAGAAAACGCGATTTTGCATTACGCAAAACGCAGAAAAAAGAGCATCAAATATCTATCAACAATATTTCTCAATGATTTTCTGCATAGCATCCCAGTTTTTCTCCATGTCGGAGGTCAGTTTGAACTGGGTTCGGGCGCGGTTGAGGTTTTGAGTCTCGTAGTTGATGTGGAAGTAGTGGTCGCCCTCCAGATAATCGGCCAGGAAACGCATACCACATTCCATCGTCATCAGTTTAGCCCCCCACGGCAGGGTCTGCTTTTCCAGCGGGGTGAATGCTTCACCCGCTGCCTGCAAGAAGCCCTTGGTGTAAATTTCAAACAGTTCTATGCTGAAATTCACTTTCGAGAGGTCGGGTTCATCCTCGGCGCAGTGGTTAGCGCCAAAACGGATTGAATCGCCAAAATCGTTCGCGGCCAGCCCCGGCATGACAGTGTCGAGGTCGATAACACACAGCCCCTCCCCAGTCGTTTTGTCGAACAGGATATTGTTCAGCTTGGTGTCATTGTGGGTGACGCGCAGCGGCAGTTTTCCCGCCGCCAGTAGGTCCACCATGACATGATAATCCGCTTCACGGGCGCGGACAAACTCAATTTCGCGCTGCACCTGTGCGGCGCGTCCCATGCGGTCCTCAGCCACAGCTCGCTGGAAGTCCGCGAAGCGTTTTGGTGTATCATGGAAGTGAGGAATCGTCTCATGCAGGGTGTTTGCCGGGTAGTCGGCAAGTTGGTGTTGGAAATTGCCAAAAGCAACGGCGCTTTGGTAAAAATCTTCGGCGGACTGCACCTGCTGCAAGCACACGGTGTTCTCCACGAAGTCATAGACACGCCAACAACCGCCGTCGGCGGCCTTATAATAGGGCTTTCCAGCTTTGGTCAGCGCAACATGGAGCGTGGCACGTTCCGGGTCAGCCCCGCGCTGTTTGGCCTTTTCGCGCAGAAAATCCGTTACACCGCAAATGTTTTCCATCAGACCGTCCGGGTCTTTGAATGTATCAGTATTGATTTTTTGCAGAATATAGCGTTTTTGCGTTGCTTGTTCGGTGAGAGCATACGTCTGGTTGATATGCCCTTCGCCATAGGCGATTGGCTCGGACACCGGGCCGTTCCACGCCCACGCGGCTAAAATCTTGTTCATTTCATATACATCCTCTCGGTTTTGTATCAGGCCGTGATGCTGTACAACACAACGCCTGCCACGGCGGCACCCGCCATAACCTTGATTGGGCTGGGCTTCCACTTGCGCAGGACGAAAAAGCCTGCAAGGAAAATTACCAGCGCCATCAAGTCAAAGCTGCTCAAATCTGCTGGAAGAGTACGTTGGCCGTATAGTGCCAGAATCATCAACGAGATACCGGCAGAGGCAATCATAGCGATTACAGCGGGGCGCAGCCCTGCCAAAACCCCCTGCACAATGCTCAAGCCACGGAAGCGGTAGTACACATAAGCCAAAGTCATCACAATGACACAGGATGGGAAGATACAGCCGATAGTGGCAATCAGCGCTCCCGGCAGCCCAGCCACCTGAATTCCCACAAAGGTTGCCGCGTTAAGAGCGATAGGGCCGGGAGTCATTTCAGCAATGGCCATAATGTCGGCAAACCCCGTCATTGTCAACCAAGGGTGAATATCCACGACTTGGTCTTGAATTAAAGGCATGGCTGCATACCCGCCGCCGATGCTGAACAGGCCGACTTGAAAGAAACTCCAGAACAGTTCCAGATAGATCATTCCTCGACCTCCTTCTTTTGCAGATACAGCGTATCCAACGCACCAATCACACCGCAGACCAGAATAATCAGGATAATGTTCACGGAGAAAAAGCGAGTCGCCACGAAAGCCGCCAGCATCACAGCGATGGGCAGCAGGCGCTTCTTTTTCAGAATGGGCCATGCCATATTGATGACTACATCAAAGATGACTGCCGCCACACCGGCCAGCATACCGGCCATAGCCATGCTCACATACTTGTTGGAGCGAAATGCTTGGTAGAAAGCAGAAATGATGGAAATGATAATCAGCGGCGGCAGTGCTGAACCAACTACGGTAATCAATGCACCGGGGATTCCTGCCACATGGTAACCCACCAGAATAGAGGCATTGATGGCGATAGAGCCGGGGCTTGACTGGGCTATGGCCGTCAGATCCAGCATTTCTTCCTCCTCAATCCAGTGCAGTTCTTTCACAAAGCGCTCCCGCATGAGAGGGATAATGACAAACCCGCCGCCGAATGTACACGCGCTGAGCTTAAAGGTAGAAAGGAACAACTGCCAATATTTATTTTTCTTGTCCAATAGAATCTGTCTCCTTTTCAGCGGTACATCTGCACCGCACGGGCCATTTCACGCATTCGGGGTTCAGCGTAGGCAAAAAACTTTTGCAGTGCCTTGCAATAGTAACTGCATTGGGCTTTGTCTGCTGTATTACGGTCACGCTTGCAGCCGCCGTGACATAGGTTTACCCATCTGCATTGCTGACATTCTGCGGGGACATTCCGGCCATCCTTTATAAAGATGCGCATTTTCTCCCCCAAAAGCAACGATTGTAAAGAGTCATTTTGAATCGTTCCGAGTTTGTACTCGTCCAAACAGTAAAAATCGCACGGGTAAACAGCGCCACTGCCCTCCACAACCATGTAAGAACCGCACGCGCCGGTGGTGGAGCAAGTTCCCGTCGGTGCGCCCATGAGCAGTTGTATATAATCTTCAAACAGGCGAACACTGACATAGACACCTGTTTTCCAGTCACGATACCATGCGTCAAACAGGGCGCACAAAAATTGCGCGTACAGTTCCGGCGAAAGAGAGTAACTTTCGATTCCTCGCTGCTCGCCCAAGGGGTCTAAGCAAGGGATGAATTGGAGATAGCGCACACCCGTTGCTTTCATAGACTTATACACACGTTCCGCCTTTTTAGCCAGACGCTTGGTGACAACACATAAAAGGTTGCACTCGATATGATACTGCTCCAGCATTTTGATTGTCTGCATGACCCTTGTCCATGTTCCGTCGCCGGAAGCATCCGGGCGCAAAGCATCATGTACATCTGGCGTACCGTCTAAGCTGATGCCCACGAGAAAATTTTCTTCGCGGAAAAATTTCGCCCATTCTTCGGCAACAGCAAGGCCGTTTGTCTGGATGGCATACTGCACCGTTACACGCTTTTGGTTGTACTTTCGCACTGTCTGCGTAAAGAACAGAAAGAAATCCAGCCCTGCTAAGGTTGGTTCTCCGCCCTGAAAGGCAAACGAAACAAAGCCGCCTTGGTCAAGTTCCGCAAAGCAGCGCCGTATCAATGTCTCGGCTGTCTGCAAGGTCATCATGCAATCTTCGGAAGTGCTGCGGTTTTGCTGCTCATCCCGATAAAAGCAATAGTGGCAGCGCATATTGCAAAATCCGGCTGCGGGTTTTATCAGAAATTGAAGCTGCTTCATAACACCTCGGTGTTCTACAATACGGTCAGGGGCGTTTTGCCCACAAACAAGGTATGACCGTCTGTGTACTGTTCTTCGCGGTTCTTTAAGGCATCAATCAGCAGGGCACGCAGTTCGGCCACACGCTCCGGGTTTTCATCCAGTGCATTTTTGGTTTCGTGCGGGTCGTCGCGCAGGTTGAAGTACAGTTCCCGCCCGGTCTGCGAGTACCAGATATATTTGTCCTCTTTTGTCAGGATAAAGTGCATGGAGTCCTCGCCCAGCGTATGTTCGCCGTGCAGATATTCTCGCCCGACGGGGTGCAGCAGGCTGGTGCCGTCCACCGTTTCGGGGATCGGCGCGCCCGCCAGTTCCAGCAGCGTGGGCATGACGTCCCGCAGTTCAGCCAAGTCCGTGCGAACCGTGCCGCGCTTTCCGATGTAACGCTCCGGCCCGGAGATAAACAGTGGTACATGGATACTGCCTTGGAACGGCTTTGCCTTCTGGAACATCAAATGGTCGCCCAGCATTTCACCGTGATCGGAGACAAACAAAATCACGGTGTTATCCATAATCTGTTCTTCCACCAGCGCGGAAATCAAGCGTCCGATTTGATGATCCATATGGGTGATGGCAGCATAATAGCCCGCCCGCAGCTGCTGAATATAGCTTTCATCCGAGGGTGCTGTCTGGGCATGGTAACTGTGACCGTCGCGCTCCCAGCGGACGCAGTCGTTCCAGTCACCGCGCCAAGGTTCAGCCAGCGACTTATCCTTGTACAAATTCAAATAATATTCTGGGGCATCCAGCGGCGGATGCGGCCGCACGAAGCTGGCCATTAAGAAGAACGGTTTAGAACGGTCACGGCGGCGCAGAAAATCCCGGCACTCGCTGGCGACCCAGTTGGTAGGATGGTACTTTTCTTCGTAAATCCACGGACGAACCACCCAACTGTTGCAGTCCAAGCCAGTATCTACGGGGTCTGCATCCACACCAAGCTGCTGCTTGAGCCACCAATAATAGTCATCGGCCACACGCTGGTCTTCATAACTGGGCGTAGTGGGGCGGCGGTAGGCATGGAGATAGCCATCATGCAGCCGTACATCGTTGAATCCCAAATTATTGCGCAGCGGGTGGACGTGCATTTTACCGACGCACTGCGTATAATAGCCCGCCTTGCTCAGTTCCCCAGCCAGCGTGTGGGTATAGTTCCACGGCACTAAATCCTCATACCCGACGCGGCCAGTGTGTTCCTGTGACATACCTGTGTAAAGAGAGGCACGTGCGGGAACACAGGTCGGACAGGCAGAATAGGCGTTTTCATAGCGCACGCCCTCTGCGGCCAGTGCATCGAGAAACGGTGTTTTTACATCCGGGTGTCCGGCAATACCAAGGCAATCGCCGCGCATCTGGTCTGCCATAAGCAGGATAATATTAGGATGTTTATCCATAACAAACCTCATATCAATGTTTTTGCAGCCAAAGGCGTGCCGCACAGTACGGCACGCCTTTTTCCTGCTTTACAGATTATACCATTTGATCTCGTTTGCGTCCATGTGCAGGGTAAAGCTGCTTCCGTCGCCGGTATAAACGGTGGTGTCCTGCGGCTCATAGGTATTATTTACCACACAATACTTGCCATTCTTGACGTAAGCATGAACCTCCACGTTATAGTTCGTGCTGAACCACTTGTGCAGGTCGGCTTCATCGTGGGCAGCCCACAGGATGGCGCGGTACAGCCATGCGCAGCCATCTGGACTTCCTTGTCACGCTGAATGAGAATTTCTGTGCCTTCCAGCGCGAAGATGCTCTTCTTGCCCTCACCGAAGTCAACATCATGGTCGGGGCAGTCGGCCAGAATAAAGTGGTCGCGGTGCTCGTCCCAGTTGTACTTGTCGTAGTTTAGGGTGAAGCCGGTTTCTTTCTCTACGCCGAGGGGCGCAGCCAACTGGAGGTAACGCCCCTGATACTGGTGGCCGCCCGGTTCGCCGACGCCGATCAGGCCGCCGCCACGATGGACAAAGCCCTTGACAGCAGAGGAAATCTCCGGGTCTTCCCAGACTTTGCCGCCGGTGTGGGCGGTGTCGCCGTCGCCGACATTGATAAGTACATCAATGCCATCCAGCACATTCGGGTCAGCCTTGATGTCGTCAAAACTGACAAACTTCACATCAAACGGTGCGCCGGACAACGCTTCGATGACGCCCGCATAGCTGTAGTTCTGCTTCTGGTACAGCGCGTGGTGGACCATGTGGCAGCCCCACGCGCGCTGCTGACCCCAACTGTTCAGCACAGCCACGGTCTTGACGCAGTAGGGCGTCGTGCCCTTGATGTTCTCATACAGTTCGCGGAACTCGTTGCAGACGCTCTCGACATAATCGAGAAATTTCGGGAACTCGCAGGCCAGTTTCAGATAGCCGCCGTAGCCGATGCGGTCAATGGGCTTGCGCAGGATGGCGCGGCGTGCGGTGACCCAGTTCTCCTTGGCTTCGCGCACGGGGTCGCCGCCCTCGTGGAAGGTATCGGGGAAGAAGTAAGGCAGGAAGCGGCCCTCGGTGTACTTGACGCCGGGAATGTCGGAGATCAGGCGCAGGGTGCTGCCGTTGCCGACGCTGCCGACGATGGCATCGACGCCGGATTTCTGAAATTCCGGCATGAACGGCTCACAGCCGATCCAATGGTCGCCCAAGAACATCATGGCTTCCTTGCCGTATTCGTGGACGATGTCGGTCATTTCTTTCATCAGACCGGCCACCTCACGGCGCTGGAATGCCTGAAAGTCCTTGTACTCCTTGCTGGGTACGCGGTACTGGTTGTTGTAGTAGCCTTGGTCGATGATGAACTCCGGGCGGAACTTGTAGCCGACTTCTTTCTCGAACTGCTCCAAAATGTAGGGGCAGACGGAAGCAGAGTAGCCGTACCAGTCAACGTACTTTTCACGGCGCAATTCATCAAAGACGAGCGTAAACAGGTGGAAAAACGTCGTGAAACGAACAACATTTACATAAGGATGGCTTTCGAGGTACTCCCGCAGACGGCGCATCGTGTAGGCATGGGTCTTGGGCTGGCGTACATCAAACGGAATCTGATGCTCGACGTCCTTCCAGTCGTTGATGACGGAGTTGTACATATGAACAGGGTCCCAAATCAGGTAGGCCAGAAAGCTGACGGTGTACTCATGGTAGGCGGCAGGGGCGTCGATGACAACACTCTCAGCCGCAGTATCGTAGCACCAGTCGGAAGTGGGGACAGGCTCACCCGTCGTGCGATCAATGACCTCCCACCAGCGGGCAATGTCATCGTGGTCGTTGACCTTCATCAGCTCACGGCTGATGCCTGTCATCAGGGGGATGGTCAGCGCACCGCCTTCAGCGGTGTAAAACGGCGTCATAATGTAGCACTGCTGGGTTTCGTCGGGGTTGGCCTTGGCCCATGCGTTGTCCTTGCGGGTGGTGTAGTAGGTGGCGTAAATCTTTGCGCCGGTGTCCTTCAGCTCCTGCGGAAACTCAGTGCCATCGCAGTCGCGGATGGCATCCGCGCCCCAGCGCTTCAACAGGTCGAGGGTTTCAGACACTGCGTCCGTATCAGTGGGAATCGTCACGCGGCCCATTTTTCTTACATCATTCATATAAAGATTCTCCTTGAAACGTAATATTTTGAATGGAGGAAAGTCAAATCAGCCCTTAACGCCGCCACTGGTAGCACCGACAATAATCTTTTCAGACAGGAAAAGATACAGCAGGAAAGTAGGCAGGAATACAATGACAACTGCGGCAAACATAGCACCGTACTGGCCGGAATATTTCATTGCGTTGACAATCTGCAACAAACCGACACCAACAGGGGTCATAGAATCGCTGGTAGTGAAAATCAACGCCATGAAGAACTCGTTCCACACAGACATGAAGTTGAAAATCGTAACCGTAATAATGGCGGGCTGAACCAGCGGCAGCATAATCTGCCAGAATGTCCGAGAATGGCTGCATCCGTCAATGTAGGCCGCCTCCTCATAAGACCGGGACAGTGATGAGAAGAAATCCAGCAGGTAAACCGTGGTATACGGTACGCGCAGCATAATGTACAGCACAACCAACAGCACGCGACCCTTGATGCCCCACTGCACAGCCAAAGAGTAGAGCGGCATGATGATCATAATGGTGGGAACACTCATGGCAATGACCAAGCCGATACGGATGGCCTTACCGCCGACAAACTTCCAGCGAGAAAGCACATAAGCACCGGGCGCGGAAATAAGCAATACGCCCACACAGGAAACAATGGCATAAACCAAGCTGTTGAAGAAATACAGCGATACATTTTGGGTGTTCCAAGCTGTGACGTAGTTATCCCACTTCAGGCCATTGGAAAAGTCCATAACACGGCCCGTCAGAATTTCCTTTGTTGAGGAAAGGCTGGCGCAGACGATCCAGAACAGGATGGCAGCCGTAAGCGCGACCCACGCGCAAACAATGATATAACCGGGCAGAAGCCGAAGCTCTTTCTTCCAGTTGATTCTATCGTGATATTTTCCCATAACTGCTCTCCTACCTTAATACTCCAGATCCGAGTCTTTCAAGATCAGGTTGGTGATAACGTACACAGCAATGATAATCAAAGTCAGCACAACGCCAACCGCTGCGCCTGCACCAGCATCGCGCTCTACAACGCCCTTGCCGCCAAACACCGTATCGTACAGATACACAACGGGCACAATGGTGGCCGTTTCCGTGTTGATGGGGGAGAACATCTTCGTCCACAGGAAGAATGTGGTAGCATTGATGCTCCAGAAAGTAACACAGGTGCGGATGACGCCTTTCAGCAGGGGCAGCGTAATCTGGAAGAAGCGGTCAAGGATATTCGCGCCGTCGATGGTGGCAGCTTCGTACAAATCCTGCGGGATACCTTCGATGCCGCTGATAAAAATCAGCATATAGTAACCAACACTGCCAAAGATGAAAGCAATCATCATAGCCCAGAAAATCAAGTCTGTACCCAGCCAGCGGACATTCTCGCCGCCGAATGCTTTGACAATCTGGTTCAGCAGACCATAATCATAGTTGAACACATACTGAATCCACATGGTAGCCAGTGCCACGGCGCTGATGATATTGGGCATATATATGGCGGCCTTGAAGAATTTTGCGCCGCGGATGCCACTGGTCAAAATCACGGCCATCAACATGGACAGGCACATGGTAATGATGCCGCCTACCAGCCAAATCATCACCATGTTTTTCATGGAACTGATAAAACCGGCATTTCGCAGGATTTTGAAATAGTTTTGCAGCCCATAGAAGCTCCATGTGCTTGTAGATGCCGTAAGGCTCTCTACCTTAAAGAAACTCATGATAACTGTCCGAACAATCGGATAGACATACATGAACAACAGGCAAAGAACGGTGGGCAGAATGAATAGGAAAATCATTGTCTTGTTCTTTTTCATACTGGTAATACCTCAAAAATGAAATGTCATAAGCAAAGGCGGCACCCATTCAGGTGCCGCCTCCGTTCAGATTGAGGGAATCCTGAATAAATCCATTACAGCCGCACCGCTTGACGGCGTACCGTGATTTATTATAGGATTAGCCGCACAGGGTATCCAAGTAAGCGCAGTAGTCGGCGCCGGTTGCGTACTTGCCTTCGAACAGCTCGATCATGGAGCTCTTGATGGAGGACCAGCCGTCCAGCGTGTTCAGAGAACCGCACCAGCTCATCGGGGTGGTGGTGTTCTTCAGCGTCTCAACAGAGCCGGCCAGGACAGACTCTTTCAGGCGGGTGTCAGCAGGGATCTGACCGCCCTTGTCAACCAGCTCCTGCCCGCAGGTGCCGGTAACGATGGTCATAATGAAGTCAAATGCAGCCTGCGGGTTCTCGCAGGAAGAGGAGATGGCCAGAGAGTTTGCACCGGCGTAAGCAGAAGCATCAACATTGCCCTCGACTTCGGGATAGTTGAAGAAGCCCCAGTTTACAGGCTCACCAACAGCAGCATCAACCTCGGAAGTGACATAGTTTGCGCAAGCAACCATAGCCGCCGTGCCAAGGCCAACCTTGGTCTGGCTGGCAGGATAAGCATCAGGTGCGCCCTCGGCCAGATAACCAGCGTTCACGAAATCAATGATTTCCTGCGCAGCCGTAACAGCAGCTTCATTGTCAGCCCAGCCACCGTTCTTGCCCAGCTCGGCAATGGTGTCCTCGCCCAGATGGCGGACCAGATGGTTGTAGAAGTTGAAGTTTGCGTAAGCACCGTCCAGCGCCAGCGGCTCATAGCCGTTGTCTTTCAGGGTCTGGCAGACAGTCAGGAACTCATCCCAAGTCTTGGGGGCGTCGGTAATGCCACAGGCATCGAAAACGTCCTTGTTGTAGAAGATACCGCCAATCTGGGGCTGCTCTACGATGGAGTTCAGGTAGCCAGCCCATTCTTTGGACTGATCATTGAAGCAAGCATAGCTGAAGTCATCATAACCGACAGCGTCTGCCATCTCAGTCAGGTCGTAGGTGTAGGGAGCGTAAGCGTGGCCGATACGGTTGTAATCATCCTCGAAGATGTCCAGTTTTTCGCCAGATTCCAGCGCGGCAGAAATCAGGGTGTTGACATCGCGGCCTTTCCACTCGATGTTGACATGTGCGCCAGTCTCAGCCTCGAAAGCGTCAGCGGCGGCCTGAATTGCATTTGCCTGAACCTCACCGGCAGACCACATGGACCACATGGTCAACTCAACGCCCTCATACTTCTTGCCATCAGTAGCCGTAGACTCGGCAGCCGTGGATTCAGCAGGAGCAGTAGAGGTAGCTTCCGAACTTTGAGCGCTGCCACCACAAGCAGCCAGAGATGCTGCCATAGCAGAAGCCATCAAAAGTGCAACGATCTTCTTCATTTGTGTTTTCCTCCTAAGTGTAAATTCTGTGTCGGGATTACTTCCCTTTCGCGGTGACTTAAGTTTAGTGCTTTTCCAGTTTTTTAGCAATTATTATCTTGCCCACCTATTTTACAATCTTGCTGTTTCGCTGCTTTTCGGCATATCGCTGGTTTTTTGTAGGTAATCGTTGTGCATTTTTACCATTTGCTTTTTTCATCAAATGTTAGTTGTTGACAAAAACGCCGAATACCGTCTTGCATTTTTCAGCCTCGTGCAATATAATGACAATATACTACAAAATAGGAAGTGTGACCCCCATGAGCCATATTAACTACTCCTTTAATCAGACTGATGATTCCCTGCCCCGCGATAAGATGAAATTACGCAATATTGCTTCCACAAGGTATAGCGGGGATTGGCCCTCCATTCCACATTCTCACAGCTATGCTGAATTATTTTATATTGTAGATGGTGCGGGGCAATTTCAAATCAACGATAAATTATTCCCTGTTCAGGCACACCAGCTTGTTGTTGTAAACCCCAATGTTATCCATACAGAGGTCAGCTTGGAATCCCACCCGCTGGAATACATTGTGCTGGGTATCGAGGGGTTAGAATTTACGATTTCCGATGCCGCCGAGGGCAGCTTTTGCGTTTATACGTTTGACGGAAACAACGATGTACTGCCCTGCATGAGAAAGATCCTTACGGAAATGCAGAATCGGGAATCCAATTTTCAGATACTTTGTCAGGCTTATATGGATATTATCGTGGTACAGCTTATGCGAAATGCCAGTGTATCCGCTGTTCCAATTCATTCTCGGCTGCCTGCTAACCGCCAGTGTGCAACTGTAAAGCGCTATATCGACCACCATTATAAAGAAAATCTTACGCTGGATGAGCTTGCTGAAAAGGTTAGTATCAGCAAATATCACATGGCACACGCTTTTAAGCGCGAATATGGTGTCTCTCCTATCAACTATATCATTGACTGCCGCATCCGGGAGGGAAAGCGGCTATTGGCCGAAACCGACCTTGCACCATCCCAGATTGCCAGCATTCTCGGCTTTTCTTCGTCCAGCTACTTTTGCAAGACATTTAGCAACATAGAGGGAACATCCCCGACAGAATATCGTAAAGCAAACCAAGTGAAATTTTGATGTCCACTTCCTATAAGCGAAACGATCTCACAAACTAAAAGTCGGCATATAATAGCACACTTTGGCGATTTTTGTCAAATGATTCCGTCATGGATAGCGTGATTCAATATCATTCTCAACAAGAGCCTGCCGCACTTCGTATGTATTGGCTGTGTCAGCAGCAAATATTTCTGCTGCTGTTCGGCACGAAAGTACAACTCAAAATTGCCAAAATAAATAGCAGCCCGCGCAATGATGCCCCCTATATAGCGAACAGTGAAATAAAGCACTGAAAGCTATATAGGGGGCATATCATGCTAAAGGCTTCTTTTCGCTTATTCTGCGGTGTGAAACGCTCTGCATGAACTCCTATACGCAGGAAGCAAGTCGAGATACGGCTGCCAACGTCTGCGAATCTCCGCAATCTCGTCATCATCTGCATCAGGATAAAAGTGTTCTCTCTTAGCTTCTTGAAAAACATCCGTTGCAACTTCGTTGAATAGTTCGGCACACAATTCATCCGCAGAAGTAATGATTTGATCCTCCTCGATGGTGTTTTTTGTTGGGTCGATATGCAGCAGCAGATACCCCAGCTTTTCAGACCAGACAAAATCCAAGAATTTACTTGCGTGAATATAATCCTTGAAAACGCCGTACACGCGCTCAATTTCTTTCCTTTCGGCTTCACTGTAAATCAATGCCGTTTTCCTCCTCATTTTCTTGTGCTTCGCGGAGAATTTCATCGCAGAGATAAGCATAGTCCGGCAGTTTTTCGATTACAGGCTTCCAAGCGGCCCGCACTTGTGCAGCTTCGTCCTTATCCATAGTAGAAAAGTTGTGATTGCGCTTTGTCTGCATCAGCACGGTGATGGCCATATCATCCAGCAGTCGGTGGCAAAGCTGTGTCGCGGTATGTAAATCATCGCAGCTTTCAGATTCGTGGGTTTTCTCATTGATGGTAAGAAATACATAGCCAACCTTATCAGACCAGAGGAGGTCAACACTGCCCTCGCTTTCCAAATAATCGGCAAAAGCGCTTTCAACGCGCCGCATTTCAAGCGTTCTTTTCATTTTGAATGACATAGAGAAGTTCCTTTCAGGCAATTTTTATCTTTATGCTGGGGGTCACTGTCTCTATTATACACACTTGCTTATCCTATAATCTGGACTACAACTATATTTTCAACATTTTGCAAGAAAATGTTTATTCTTATTGTGGAGTAACTGCATCCAGTGGGTTCACGCGCACACCATTCTGCATCACCTCAAAATGCAGATGGAAACCTGTGCTGTCGCCGGTGTTGCCAACATAGCCAATGACTTGCCCCGCCGTGACGGTTTCGCCCGCTGAAACAGCAGCGGCAGTCATGTGGGCATACCGCGTAGACAGGCCCGCGCCGTTATCCAACAGAACTTGGTTGCCATAGCTATTGTTCCAGCCGGAAATGATGACCGTACCGCCGTGAGCAGCCAAGATAGGCGTACCCTCCGGCGCGGGAATATCCGTACCGCGATGGCCGGAGTTGCCGTAAGCATCTTCCTCGCCAAAATTGCAGGATATGTAGGTGTGACCGGGCAGCGGCCAGCAGAGTTCGCCGTCCTCGATAATGCCGATGCTGCCGCCGCAGAGGGCAAGCAGCGTAGGGCGCATTTCATCGGAGAGAAGTTCGTGTAAAATGTCTTTTTGGTCTTGGGTAAAATTGTACAACTCCGCCAGTTCATCCACGGTTTTGCTGCTGACGGTGAGGTGCAGGATATACTCGGTTTGTTGCTCCGGGTCGGGGTCGTCCTCGGTGGGGTCGGGGGTGACGTCTACTTCTTCGACTTCATAGGTGATTGTGTGCATAGCCCAAAAGGTATCTTGGATGCGCTGCTTTTGGGCAGCGTTGATAACGACCACGTCGCTGTCGGCGTTGAGGTTGGTATGCACCGCAAAGACTGCCAGCACCTCCGGCCAATAACTTGCCCATGTGTGACCGCCCTCGTAGTCGTAGGCAATGGTGGTTTCGCTGCACTCTGGGTGCGCCGACACGATGTCGTTGATGGCTGCGCCGAAGTCGGCGTTGGTCTCGGCTACGATTTCGGCAATAGGGATACTGTCGTTGTCGTTGGATTCATTGGCAAACAGGATGCCCATAGGTGAGCCGATGACCGCAGCCGCCGCGCCGATCACCATCGCCAGCACCAATACCACGCAGCCCGCGCCCAGCAGAGCCAGCAGCGATTGGGCGGCACGGCGCACGGTTTGGGAGAGCAGGGCTTTGATTTTGGCTGCGATATAATGAACGCCACGGCTGATTGCATCAACCGTGGCTTGTTTGTGGCTGATTGTAGGTAGCTTGGGAGCTTGGGTAACGAGGGGAGCGGTGCTGGCCGCTGCTGTGGTGGCCGTCTGCCTTTGCAGATAGCGGCGCACAACTTCGCGGGTCAGATGCCGCCGCTTCAGCCGCTGCATTTGGGCGCGGTAGGGTGGCGGTGTTGGTGCAGGAACGTCAGCGGGCGGTGCGGGGGCTTGGGGCGCGGGCTTTTTGGCTGCAACGGCCTTTTGGCGAAAGCGCTGCTTTTTGAACAATTCCCGGCGCTCGGCCTGCGTGGGAACGGTGACTTTTTCTTTTTCAGGCGGCTTTGGCGCTGTTGCGGTGCTGCTTTGTACGGCGAGAGTTTTTCGCTTTTCTTGCAGTGCGCGAAATTTGCGGTAGCTCATGCGGGCGGTTCTTTGCGCCGTTCCGTTTGCACGGTCAACTGCGCCGGAAACGCCCTGCTGTACCTCGCCCTGTGCATATTCTTCGGGGGATTGCTGGCGCTGGTCGGCAGTATGTTCCCCTTGCGACTTGGCTCGCATGAGTGTTTTCCGCACAAGCTGTTTGCGCTTTCCTTTAATTCCGGGCATCGTCGATCACCACATCATCCAACTGGCGTGTGTGTTCCGGGTAGCGCAGCTTCACTGCCTCATACATATACGGCGCAAAGGAGCAGTCGAACAGCTCATACGGCGTACAGGATTTATCATCGTACCCATTCCAGAGGTTGTAAGCAAAACGGGTCAATTTCGTTGTGCCGGTGGTCTGCCAACCGGCAGCCAGTGATTCGGGCTTGATTTCGTCTCTTTCAAAGCCGAAGCAACTTTCAATGTTGTTGCGGAGTGCGGGTACGGCAGTCAGGGTGTAAATCAGTGCGCGGTGGTAGCTGTCCATTGCCTTGCAGCGATTGAGATGGGTTAAGTATGCCCTACGGTGGGCAGGTGTCATAAACTTGGGTTCGGTCATGGGGGTGTCCTCCTATTTTATATATAAGGCGTGTTTCCTTATTTCTAAGGCGGGCGACAGCCCGCTTTTTGTTTGTGCAAAATCATGGGGTTAGCGCTCCCCGTGGTCGATGGGTCTGATCTTTAGTTTGTTGCCGTCGCGCTGGAATTGCTCGTACTGCTCCGGGGTACATTTCATCGGCAGTAGGCCGTGCGGCGTGGGGAGAAAGGCAATCGGATAGTGGTACAGCTTTTCATACTGCTTGATTTGTTTGTCGCTTAAACTCACAAAATCCTCACTATAAAAAGCACAAACAAGAAAAGAACCGGCAAGATAATCAGCAGGACCTAACATCCTGTTTGGAGTAAGTCCGTCAATTTTTCCACAGCTATTGCAGACAACACAAGCTCTGTCTCGCCATGGATAGCAACATTCAATATCTCCGCCGACCAGTTCCTGCAAGGCTTTTAGAGTATTGGGAATGGTTCGTTCCTCCGGGTATTTACCGGGCTGCACATACAGCACACGGATTTCTTTTTCACTCATATTTTCACTCCATTTCACCGGGTTTGGTTGTGAGTAACTTGTATGTTTTGGTGTCCTTGGGTTGGGGGTTGTTGAATGGGATAAGGCTGTTGCCCATCTTGATAATCCCCTCACCGGGCTGGGCTAGCAGCAGATATTTTCGCTGCGGCTCGGATAGGCCGTACAATTCCACCACGCTGTCAATGTCCTTGGTCTGACGCAGCATGACCACAAATTCAGAGTTAGCCAGCATTGCATAAGCCGTGTCATTGGTAAGGCAGTCTTGCACATTTTGGGTAATTCCTGTCGCATAAGCATTGTATTTGCGAAAGCGTTTCCAAGATGTGTACAGGAAATTGGCGCTTAAAGAATCGCGCAGCAGCAGATAGATTTCATCAAAGTACACCCATGTTGCTGCTTTTGGGTCGTTGCGCTCGTTGCTCATAACGGCGGTATTGATGTACTCCAGCATGGACAGCATGGCAACAGGTTTAAGCTGCTCACCCAAACTTTGGATATTGAAGCAGATCAGGCGATTGCTCATGTCCACATTGGTGGGCTGGGCGAACACCTGCATACTGCCGGTTGCGAAAATTTCCAGTGCAAGTGCCAGTTCTTTGGAACGGCTGTCACCCTGACTGTTCAGTGCTGCCCATAAATCCTTGATAGTCGGGCAGGGCGCTGTGTATTTAGATTCGATAAGCGGTTTGTAAATGCTCCTCAATGCGCGGTCAATCAAGCTTCTATCTCCGGGCAGGACATTTTCCTTTTTCATAATCTGTTCGCACAGGCTCAATACAAACTCTGCTTTTGCTACATAAGGCGGGATGTCCGTGGATTTGTCCGGCTTAAAGTCCAGTGGATTGAAATAGGTACTGCTATCCACCGAGATATTGACCACCTCGCCGCCCAACTCTTGCACAAGGGGCGCGTACTCGTTTTCCGGGTCTACGACATAGAATCGAGCCTTGGTAAAACGCAGATACAGCATAAGGATTTCCAGCTTGACGAGCATAGACTTACCGCCGCCGGAGGTGGCAACAACCATTGCATTGCCGTTGACAAGAGTTGTGCGTAGCCCGATGATAAGATTGCCGGTTACAGCGTTTCTGCCATAGCAGATGCCGCCCGGAGTAAGGATTTCTTGGGTATTGAACGGTACGAGCGCTGTCAGCGATTTCGTCAGCATCGTGCGCACACTCTCGATGCGGCGCAATCCGTAGGGCATGGCCGTATTAAAGGCGCGTTCCTGCTGAAAATAAAGTTCCGTGAAACGGCAGTTGTAGTTTGCTGCTGTGGCTTTCAGTGCATCCGTTTCCAGCGCAAGGTCCTCCAAAGTATCCGCAAAGTAGGTGACGGTCAGCAGGGTCAAAAACATCTGCTGATCGTGTTCTGTCATTTCTTTGCGGATACTGGCAATGATGCGATCCTGCTCCTGGGTCCGCTGTGGTACAGATGACGTAAAGTCAAGATTCTCCACGGATTTTTTATTAAACCGCACCTTTTCGGCATCCGTTTTCATCTGCGCATTGTCAATTTCCTTAAAGGCATCCTCGGTTTCCACCGGCTCAATGTCGATGGACAGCACAATGTACGGCACTTGCTGAAGCAGTGCAGCAACAAATTTATCGTCAAGCTGCTGCGGATACTCGCTGATCGTCATGCACTTGGCGTAGGAATCTTCGATTTCTATATGCTTTTTACAGAATTTAATGCAGTCTGGCGCAACATAATCCCGGAAGTCCTGCCCCAGCTTGGCGCAGTTGTCAAAATCGAACTGATAACGCCCTTCTTCGGAGATACGGAAAAACTTATGCAGAACCTCCAACCGTGCGCGGTTGTCCAGCGGCGTGACGGCACATTCCAGCGCTGAAAATGCAGACAAAAGATGCCCTTGCACCTGTACAAAGCGTTCACGGGCATCTTTCACCCCGGTTTTGTTGGTCGATATGATGATGTACTTATGCTGCACCACATTCCCGTTCTCGCGGGCGCTGGCCTTAATCAGCCGATTGCGTTCGGCGCGGAGTGCGTCATAGCCGTCGTTCTCACGATGGTACAACACATCATGGGCAAAGGCTTTTTCATCCATGCGCTGGCTGACAATGCACACCTGCATCCAGCAGTCGGCGGGGATGCCCGCATAGAGCGTGCCAAGCTGCGTCAGAATGTTTTGCTTGGCCGCGTCGCTCTGCATGGCGTAGTTGATGTCGCTGATCTGCCACATTCGGCTGAACACATTTCCCGACTGCCACACACCGTCCGCATAGATTCGATCAATCGGAATGCTCTGCTGCACAGATCGCGGCATTTTATAGCTACCGCGTGTTTTTCGCGTAGATGCGTACTCACTTAGTCTCAATGTTTATCACCTTTCTTTCCGCTTTTCTTCTTTGTGTATGTGTTTTCGGTTTTCCATAACCGCCAATCGTTTCGGATAATTGTGCTGTCTATTACAATAAGCAGAAATTTCTCAAAGGTCAGGCAGTCGTAAGTGAAAAATCCCGCTGCCGCAATCGGCGCAGCGGCCACAATGCAGACCCAGCCCGCCGTTTCATGACCCAACAGCGGGGTCAACCCCAAGTAAACCGCAACGGCCACGGCAATGGCCGCGCCGGAGCATATCATCTGCCGCAGATTCAGCCCCAAAAAGATTTCTTCTTGGTAATGGCGGATTTCTTTGTTGATTGGTATTTGCATGATTTATAACCCCATCATTTCATGGATAATTCGGTCAGAACCTTTGATAAGGCCGACCAGCACGAGCATATTGAACACGGTTTCGGCAAGATAACTCCACACGATAGTGGTAGCTTCACCGCTGGCCACGGTAGGGGTACTGACAAATGCCGAGTAAATCACACAGGCCAGCACAATGACCGCACCCTCTAGGCACACGCCGACATAACTTTTCAAAAATGATATGCCCACGGATTGTGTACTTTCCCCCGCAAAAGCTGCCAGCGGCAGCGGAGCCAGCGCTGTGTACATATATAAGCGGAAAAAGCGGCCATACACGGTAAGGATCATTACAAAGGAAAGCACCGTAATGAACAAGCTGCCGAGAATCGTTACGAGCCATAGCGGTATACTGGCGAGGAATCCTACGTTTTCAATAGCTGTCTGCATTTCTGCAGGCAGCGATACCATAGCTTCCGAGATACCGCCCATGCTGTTGGCCATATCGGTGACGATGCCATTACAGATGGAAAAGATATTCAACATAATATCCATTCCATAGCCGACCAGTGCTTTTGCCGCAACAAAGCGGAGAAAGTAATGGATGGCAGCTTCAGGGCGTTTCAACTCGTGAAAATTCATTGTGTTTTTGCACAGCGATATAGCAAAGAACAACACGACCAGTGCATAGCCGATGCCAACCATGCCATTATGCAGTGTCTGCATTACGCTCCACACCGCGCCGCCCTTAAAAGTTTGAGGGCCGGTTGTCACCAGCCCCCATAACTCGCCCAGTTTTCCATTCCATGTGCTGAACGCATTATTTAGATTTTCGACAATCCAGTTTTGATTCAAGTTTTCACCCTCTTTCTTGCAAAAGAAATGACCGTCTTGCCCGAAAGCAAAACGGTCATACATTCGATGTTATTCTAAATACTGTGGCAGATTCCACGAGCCACGCAAAACACGGTGAATCTCTACAATCTGCTGCGCCTCTTGAACACGATAGAACACAAGGTATTTATCGGCAACCAGTTTCCGATAGCTGGGGTCGTGTTCATATTCCTCGCACATATTGGGCGTTGTAGACAGCCTTTCAATTTTTTCCCGGATTTCCCGCAGCACGCGCGGGGCAGTCTTGGGATAAAAGCCGGAAAGGTATTGCGCGATGTCCGTCAAGTCCTGCACAGCGAGGGGCAGATATTTGATTTTATAAGCCATATTCCTTGTTCAGCATCCCCCATACACTATCGTGGTCTTGCCATTGCGTGTTCGGGTCGGCGGCCTGCTGTTTGGCTTTTGCCAGTTCCTCGGCCACATACCGCTGGTGCAGAAATTCTTCATACTTGGCGTAGTCCTCAATATTGATGAGAACGGACTCTCCGCGCCCTTGGTTCGTAATAATGACATGATTGTGGTTTTTTGTCATGTCTGCGATTTCTGCATAATGGTTTCGTAAATCACGCGATGGACGAACGAATGTTTGCATCATAATGGACACCTCCCATTTGTGTATATTGTATCACAGTATGACTACACATTCAAGTGGAGCTTTTACAGAATCATGTCCAAAATATCCTTTGCAAAATAAATGACCACACCGCCGAAAAAGGTCATAAAGCCCTGCGCCCGCTGGCTGGCATCGTGACCTTTGAGGGCGAGACCGATTTGAACGATGCCGAAGCCAAGCAGAATTGCGCCGATGGCTTTGATGGCGCTGAACACAAAGTCGCTCAGATTGTTGATGGTCGTCAACGGATCGTCCGCAAAAACAGGCAGCGCCATAACAAAAACAGCGGCAACCACCGTCGCTGCCGTCAGATAAATGCGCTTGATTTTGCGGTCATTCGCCGCCTTGCTCATACCATTGCGAGAAGTTTTCTGCATTTTCATTGTAATTTTCCTCCGGGTGTTTTTCTAAGTAGTCGAGTTGTTCGTACATTTCTTCAGTGATTTCGGGTGCTGTCGCTGCGGCAACAGCGTCCATTGTGATAGTGGCCGCGTCGCCCATATAATCGGGCGGCATTACATAGGGTTCACCTCCTGCGTCGGGCGTGTATTTAACATTCGGGTGTTTTAATAGGTTATACTTTCGGTCAATTACGGGGTCTTCGCTGCGCATCAGCAGCAGACATTCATCATCGCGCATACGGCGGATTTCATCGGGCATACACAGTTCACGGCCCGCCGTCTGCAAGCTGTCGCTACTGTTGCCCCGGCTGCCCTTGCCAATACTCTGACTTTTAGTGCGCTCCGTCTCTTTGCCGAGAATTTTGGAAAGATACTCGTATGTGCCGTATTCGTTACCGCCGAGATATAACAGCGTGTCGCAGTTGCCTACGATGCCCTCCCAATCATCGCGGAACAAGCTTTTAAGCTGTGCGATGTTCTGCAAGATAATATCGCAGCTGATATTACGGCTACGGCAAACCGCCAAGATATTTTTGAAGTTTTTGGGCAGCGCGACATTTGCAAACTCGTCCATCATCAAGCGAACATGAACCGGCAGTGCGCCGTTATATTCCGGCGTTGAATCGGCCAGCCGGAAAAGCTGGTCGAAAAGCTGTGTGTAGAGCATAGTAGCGATAAAGTTGAACGTGGTGTCGTTGTCGGGCAGCACGATGAACAGCGCCCGTTGCTCCAGCCCCATGCGCGGCAAGAACATTTCATCGCGCGAAGTCATCTCCGCAAACTTGCGGCTGTTGAACATATAGAGGTTGGCGGCTGCGGAGATAAGAATAGATTGCAGCGTCTTTTTCGCGCCAAGCATAAAAGATTTGAATTGCAGTACAGCCGGGTGCTGCGGGTCACGACGCTCCAGTTCACCGAACAGCATCATCAGGGGATTCTCGACCATTTCATTTTCACTTACTTGGCAATTCAGAATCATGTACATCAGTGTGGAAAAATTCTGCTCGCTGGCGGGCGCTTCATACATGAGATAGAGAATCAGCGCGGAGATCAGCAGCACTGAGGAATCATCCCAAAACTTGTCGCCGCCGCTGGGGGCATCCTTGGGCTTGGTATTGTTGACGATGGCGAATGCCAGCTTTATCGCATCTTCATCAGTTTCAAGATAGGCTATTGGATTGTAATGCCCTTGGAAATGAACAAGGTCAAGCACCGTTACATGGATACCTTTTGCTTCCATAATTCTGCCAAGGGTGCGTGTCAATTCCCCCTTGGGGTCGAGAAAAAGAAAAGAGCCAATCAGTTGCAGTGCATTGGGCTTTACATAGAATCGTGTCTTGCCGCTGCCCGAACCGCCAATCACGATAATGTTGAGATTGTGTTTATGAGCATGACTGTCGGTACTGAAGCGCACATTTTCTGTCAAAATGTAATTTTCTTTGGGGTCTTTTGTGTTTCGATATTTTAGGTTAAGTGTGTGGGCATTGCCCCACTTGGCCGTGCCGTGTTCTGCGCCGGGGTGTCGGTCTGCTTGGTCGAGCATATAGCAATAGACGGCCAACGGATAAAGCACCAGCACCGCCATCAGAAATTTAGGCGTGCTGGCGCACCACCGCAGCATGGACGGGTTGTTCAGAATCACGGACAGTGCAGCGGTGATTTCCGCCAGCCCCTGTGCCTGTTCCGTGGCCTGTGCCAGTGCTGCCGCGGCAAACAGCAACGGTATCAGCAACAGCCCATACAGGATAATTTCCGTGCGGCGGTCTTTGTTCGGGCGCATGGACTTCAGCGGGCCTCATCCCGCTGCGGCGCGCTCTGGCCGCGCTGCAAACCGAGTGCCTTTTCCACGGTGTCACCGATGGTGACAGCCATTTCCCGAATTTCCTCCAATGCCTTGCGTTCTTCTCCGGGTGGAATGTGGTCGCTCATCCTGTCCAACACAGCGGCAGCAGTATCAGGCATCGGCAGGGCAAACCGCCCGCAAAATTCAACCGATACCGCCATAGCGGTCTTGCGCATATAAGGCTCTTGGGCGATACCCGGCTCACACTGCTCTGCGGTTGCAATGACAATTTCGGCGGGCAGTCGTGCCAGCACTTCCTGCTTTAACATGGCAGGTGGGAACACAAGGGCGCGTTGCTCAGCATCATACCCGACAACACCCTCATTTTGATAAACGATGTTGACCGGGGAAAGGCGTTCCAGTTCCTTGATGGCCTTGTCCATCAGCTCCGGCTTGATTTCGAGGATTGGGTACGGCTTGTTGCCGTAGGTCATGGACACATCGAAAATGGAGTTGACATTATAGTAGCCGTTGACCCGCACAAGCTGCGGGATGCCTTTTGCCCCTTTATTTACGCGCCGCCCGAACTGATCCCAGCCTTTCGCGGTCAACACGGCCCACGCTTGCGGCAGGGTTTGCAGCACAAGCGCCGCATTGCCGGATGTGATATGACTGCCAAGCCGCCCTCTGCCGTACAGATAGTCCGCAAGGCGCTGGCCGTCCTGCACTACTTCCTGCAATGCAGATTTCTGTGCGGCAATGGTTTCTTTGAGTTCGGCTTGCTTCTTCGCTTTCCATTCCTCGATGGGTAATCGCTGTTCGTACATTTATCGCTCCTCCTTGGCAGTAATATTCTGCACTTTTTCCTGCGCCTGTGCTGCTTTCTGCGCTGCATTTTTCAGCTTCATAATGGTCGCTCGCACAGATGGCCGAGGGTCAATATCCAAAGGATTCTTCCCGCGCGTCAACAAGCTGCTGTCGGATTGACGGCGGGTTGGGTCTTTTTTTCGGTCTGCCGTAGTGACCTTGGGAATGGCATATCCAAGTTGCTCATAAATGCGATTCAACTTGGAAACGTCCTCAGCCTTAAACATAACGTCTACTTTTTCGTTCTGTGCCTTATCTTTCACAACAGCAAACAGAACGCCGTACTGCTTGGCCAATTCCTTAAACTGTCCCACGTCTTTGCTTTGCAGGGCAATAATTTTCAATTCTTTGCCCTCCCGCAGCAGACGGTCAAGGCTGGTTTTGCCCTTGACCTTGGGATTTTCTTTTGCATAGGCCAGCGATAAGGCCAGCGCATTTTTGATGCCCAGCGCAGACAGCTTAATAGCCACTTCGGTAACCTGTAAGGCCTCCCGCACCATCTGATCGGCTGCTTCGCCTCCATTGTTCATCCTGTTTCACCTCATTTCGTTCTTCCTGTGTGGCAAGTTCTGCTTGCCGTAATTTTTCCTGCACCTCGGCTGCATCTGCTTCGATGTCGGAGCAGATGTAAACCTCATGGCGCAGGGCTTTCATTTGCTGGGTTAATGCTTTGATTTTTTCTTCCCGTGCAGCACGTTCCGGCTCACGCTTTTGGCGGTAGAGAATCTTGCGCTGGCGGGCAAGCTGCTGAATTTGGACTTCGGCATTTTCCTTATAGGCCAGTAGGTCATCCATCGTTTCAATATGGTGTTCCCATAATAATTTGGTCTGGCGCTGATAACGGTTGAATTGCAGAAAATCCTCCCGCAGCAGAAAATAGCAGCGCTTTGTAGCCTTGCCGTGGTAGGCTTTCCGCAGCAGGGCGCAGTAGTGGTAGTAGCAAGCCATAAAGCCGGACACTTTGGAATATCGGCGCGGCAGCTTGCCGCGATACCGCGCCCGCCGCACCGTGGGTTGTAATTCTGTGGGCTGCCATTGCGGTTTTGCGGGAGCGTTTTCTTGTCGGTACTCCTGCTGCATTTCGGCGGGCATACGATGCAGTTGGCGGTAATACTCGCGCAGCGCCGATTCTGAAAAGCGTGGGTCGAGCCAATCAATACGAACATTGCGCTGTGCATTTTTGTGGCGCACCGCCATATGCTCCACGCGCGGGCCGTACTTGACCGTGTAGCCCATGTTCTGCAATTCGAGAATAAAACCATCAAAGCTGTCGGCGGCTACAATGGCCTGTTCCACATCCTTGCGAACCATGCCGCGTATGGTGGGCTTGCCGGTCTGACCGCTTATCCACTCGGCGTAGGATTTCCCCTTGCCGTCTGTTTCGATGACGGACAGGCGGTTCTCGCGGCAAAGTTCGTCGGAGATTTTTCGGATACCTTTATAATAGGCATCAAAGTCACTACGGAACATTTTCCCATCCTTATAGGACACAGAATTTACAACTATGTGATTGTGTAAATGCCCTCTATCAAGATGAGTGCTGACCGTACATTCAAACCGATCTGCGAGAAAGCGCTGCGCAAATTCGCAGCCGATTTGATGCACTTGGTCGGGAGTGGCTTCACCGGGGCTAAAACTTTGAATAATATGATAGGCCAAGATGTTGCCGTCTTTTACTGGTTTACGCCAGCGTATCTTGGTTTCCATCATAATTTCATAGGCGTTTTGCGGTATGCAGTTAAATCCGCTTACATATAGCTGGTGTTCGGTTTTGTCGCTATTTTGGGTGTAATTAAGCAGTCTGTTCAAGTCCTCTGCGTTTCGGCGTTCCGTTTTCTTTGGATTGCTTGTGTAGTCTAAACACAGATTCAAGTTCGACTTCACCTTGATAATTTTTGTATATGCCATATCAAAGACTATCCCTCACGCAGTGCCACATATCTTCCAGTAGGCTTTGCGCCCTGTCCAACTGTGAAGCACTTACTCGGCCTGTTGCATTCGCAATGTGGGTCAACTGGTTCAAATTGTTGCCGATAGCCGACAACTGCTGGCGCAGCTTGTTATAGCTGTCGGGCGGTGCGGGTTTGATTCTGCATCCCTCCACCAGCGCACGAACAAACGGCTCCATTTTCATTCCCGCAATTTCGCACTTGCCTTTTAAGGCCGCATATTCTTCCTCCGTAAAGCGGACAGTCAACTGCTTTTTTCGTTTTGCGATAATCGCGCACCTCCTTTTTATGTAAAATGCGGCGGCAATGTTTACGGGGTCTTAGGGGGCTTTCCCCCTAACAAGTGGTCGTTTTGCTGTCATGACAGCAAAATGACATGCTTGCTCGTACTGTGCCATAGGCACAGTACGCCGCCCGCTGAAAATCACCACGGCAGCCGAAGCCCCTTTCGGGTCGCATAGCGTTCGACCCGTCGAGCCAGCCGAAACATATTTACACGGTCACGCAAGCTATATTCGGTGGCCGTGATTTGTACACCGTGCTGCATGAGCCGCCTGAAAAAAGAGTACAAATGGCGCTCTTTGCCGCTGACCTGCCGCATACGGCAAATGTAAATGCAGTCAACATTTCCGACCTTGACCTGCTGCATCATTTCGCGGTAGCCGGGGCGCAGCAGCCAGCCGCCGTGTTCATCGGTGCTGCCGCCCACAATGTCGCAGCCATCACGCAGCGCCTGCATAGAGCAGACTTTGAAGCTGTTCATCGTGCCGTCATAGTCTCCGGGGATACGCGCATATACCCACGCGCGGGGCTTTTTCTGTTCGTCCATTGTTCACCTTTCCTCATAAAAACTTAGCTGCTCACCCTCCAACCGAAAGCGTTCATCTATCTCTCGAACTGTCCGTTGCCAACTGAAACGCTCGGTGGTCTTATTCGGCACATCCTGCAATTCGAGCAAGCGCTTCCATAAATCCGGGTGGTGGTAGTATAGATACCGAAGTTCGCTGACCGATGCGTTCGGGCAAAACCAGCAGCCGCCGCGCCGACTAAATTCGTACAGCGGAGACAGCAGCCCCTCCGCTTCGCACATTGTTCGTGCTTCAGCTTCGGTCATATGATATTTATCCAAAAGAGACGTTTTATTGCCGTTCAGCCGTGTCAGCCGTTTGGGTTCGTCTGCGGCAATACCGATGTACTGCATCGTGTCCGGGGGCAGCGTTTTGTGGTACGCCCGGATTGGTGCCAGCTTGCAATCCCGCTGAATTGCGCAATGTGCGCTGAGAGGAAAGCCTGACAAGCGTCCTTTCATTCTGCCGCGCGTGACAACATGGTAAAAGCAGGATAGATAGGTCTTTTCCGAACGTAAAACCCGCGTTGGGATTCCACGCTGCTCAAAATACGGGATTGCCGTTTCGTGGATAAATCGGCTGTGTTCGGGCAGTTCGCCGGATATTTTCTCGCTGAACATGACCTCGCAATATACGAGTTCGTCCAGCGGCTCACCATGCTGCAAGGCAAGCAGCGCGGTAGCGATGCTATCCTTGCCAAAGCTGCAACTTAAAATATGCTTCATGTTCTCTCCTATAAAAACAGGGAGGGCCGCGTGGTCCTCCCTGTAAAAAGATGTATTTCATTTTTCGATTAAGCCTTAGTCCTCAGTGTCCTCGTCATCATCTGTGCGGGGTGCAACCTCCTTGCTGTGGGCGCTCTTGTAAATCAGAACAGCCAGCCCCGCAAGGGAAATACCTGCAACAGCCAGCAGCAGCCCAAGCGGAGAATTATCACCAGTTTTGGGAATCGTCATCAATGGCGCAGGCGTTGCGGTAGGAGCAGCGGGCGCGGGGGTAGGTGTAGGGGTGGTATCCGGCGTAGGCTGCGGGGTATGCTCCGGGTTAGGTGTGTTGTCCGGGGTGGGGGTCGGCGTATCCTCGCGGGCATCTTTCATCACCACGGTCTGAATCTCGCCTGTGGGCAGAACAGTAAAGTTGATGCTCTCCGCAATTTTATAGCCGCTGGGTGCAGTGATTTCCGTCAGGGTGTAGTCACCAGCGGGAATCTTTTCAACATAATGCGGCTTGTTTGTGGAAATCCAACGGTCAATCTCGTTGCCGTCCTTGTCCTTGATAACCAGTTCCGCACCGGGAAGTTCCTCGTTGGTGGTAATATCCACCTTGGAAATTTTCACCTTGATGATGTCATCGAACATTTCAAAGGTCTGCACATCGCCGGTGGGTAGCACCTCAAACTCTACGCGCTCGGCAATGGCATAACCATCCGGGGCAGTCACCTCGGTCAAGGTATACTTACCTGCGGGCAGCTTTTCCATGCGATGCGGGGTGTCGGTGGAAATCCAGCGGTCAATCTCGTTGCCCTCTACGTCGGCAAGTGTGAGCTCTGCGCCGGGAAGTTCTTCCTTGGTGGTAAGGTCTTTCTTGGAAATCTGCACCTTGATAATATCATCCCGCATAATGACGGTGGCATCATCCAACAGTTTCCAGTCCTCCCACTTCCAGAACAAAATGTTCTTGGTGGTAAGATAATAGACTTCGCATTCCTCCAGCGGCTTGCCGTCCTCATCGGATTTCTGAATCAGACGGAACGTAATATCATCGGCCAGTGCGTACCCATCGGTGGCGCGGATCTCCGTCAGAGTGTAAGGCTCGCCAAAGTGCAGCCCAGTCACGCGATGGGGTTCGTCGGTGGACACCCATGTGGTTACGATGCTGCCGTCCATGTCCTTGATAACAAGGGTCGCGCCGGGAAGTTCCTCGTCATTGGTGAAGTCACGTTTGCTGACAAACATTTCTGTGGGCTTGTTGGCGCAGGTGTTGTCCAGCACCATCAGCGCTTCGCCGTCATAGGTGAAAGTGACCTCCATAGGCTTCTCGTTGACATAGTAGCCGAGAGGGGCGCGGATTTCCTTGACGATGTAATTTCCGCTGTTGGTGGTGGCGTCCTTGTGGGTACTACTACCGTAGTATTCACCGCGAATGGGAATATCACAGTCAAAATAGGTGTACCCATCTGCATTGCTTTCGGGGCTGGTGGCTACCAGTTCGCCCGCTACAAACAGCAGTTTACCGTCTGCGCTGTAAATATCATCGGCAGTGTAGAGATTGAACACTGCACCGGCAAGGTATTTGCCGGTTTCACGGTCAACCTTGTAAACACCGACTTTGGCCCGCTCGCGCTCATTGTAGAATTTCAAGGTCTGCTGCTCGATAAAATCGTCGTCCGCATCCTTGCTGCGCACAACCTCAAAGCGTTGGGCAGATGCAGCACCATCATACTTGGCAATGCTTACGGCCATAACCACATCATTCAACTGGTTATCCCATGCAAAAGTGACATCATAGCTGTCAGCCGTACCAACATAGCCATACGGCGGCTTGGTTTCCTCGATATGGTAGCTGCCCAGCGGCAGGGTCACGCTGACCTCGCCAATCGTGCCATCATGGATAACGGACAGAAAATCGTAGGTTGCCTTGGTGCGGGCAGGGGCAAAAGCGGAAATATCTGCGTTGCCGTCGCCGGTAGTAACTACCGCGATCACATCGCCCTTGGCGTACCAAAGTGTGCGTTGACCGTAGTTGTCAGTCTGCCGATCCTGCGTGTAAATGTCCTCGGCGGCGGTGATGGTGTACTCTGCACCGGCCAGCGGGCGGGTTTCGTAAATAAAATTACCGTCCTCGGCTTCGTCGGTCATCCACGGGTCAAGAGCGCCCGCTTCTGTTTTCCAGTTGGCTAAGACTTCGCCGGTCTTGCGAATGGTCAATCTGCCCAGTGTTTCATGGTTAAAATAGTTCTCACCAATCACAAGGGTATCCATGCCGTTCTCGTTTTTATCGCCCGTGGCTTGATAGATGCGGTCTGTCGTGATTTCAAAATCCACATAGTAGCTGCCGTCTGCATCATCGGCAAGGATGCCGTTTTCATAACCGGCTGTATCTGCCCACTCGTTATAGAAACCGTCCGGGCCGCTCACCTCAACAATGCGGTATTTGCCCAGCGGCAGTTTTTCGGGTAGGGTCAAAATACCCTCGGCATTGGTATAGAATGTAGACACATCTTTGGTGAGGTGGCCGTTGATGGTGTCGGTCATCGTGACCAACTTAGGATTGCCCTTATCGTCATAGCGGTAATGCCCCTGTTCATCCAGCCAGTAAATCTGAAAGGCGGTATCGGGCAGTAAAACCGGCTTGCCGGTTTCCTCGTCGATTTTGGTGATGCGGAGATATACCTCGATTTCCTCGTCCAGTACCGTAAATTTCTGATAGCTGTCGGAGCCGGTCATTACGCTGTCCTTGGGGGTAGCCATTGCGCCCCACGGGTTATTATCCTGCGCAGGGTCAATGCTCACGAGGAACGGCTCGGCTTGAAACAGATCATGCGGCACGGTAGTTTCTACCACGAGATATGTGCCATAGGGCAAGCCCTGCACACGGATATTGCCAGTATCGTTACTAAAAATCTCGGCAAGCTGGTATTCATTGCTGTTGCCGGTGGGCTGCCAACCCTCACCCTTGCCATGCTTGTTTTCACCCGCCGCCGTCAGGGTTTTATTGTAGGCAGCGATTTCGGCGGCGTTGACCTCATAGGTCTTGGCAATGGCCTGTGGTTCGGCGGAAAAATCCCACTTTCGATGCTCATTATCGTAGTTTTTGTCGATGTAGGCATCCAAAATGCTTTGCAGGGTGTAGCTGCCGCTGCGGGTCTGTTCAAACTGCTCCAGCTTGGACAGGTCAGACACAAGGTAAAAAGTAAAGCCCGCGTTTTCCAACTCCAGCCCATTGCTTTGCCCGCTGGAGGAAACGATTTTGCTGATTTCTACGTTGCCCTTGGCAACTTGATCTTGGCTTTCGGCCAGCACATTGTCCGCATGGATATGGTAGTTGGCGCTGTAACTGGTCTTGTCGATCTGTTCACCAGCAGCCTGTCGGTTGTCGGCAAAGGTGGTCTTTTCTACATACCAGCTCTCATTATCATAGCTGGGGGTGATGTAGTAGTTATGCTCATCGCACAGGTAGCCATCTGCAAAAGACAGATAGTAGGCATCGTAAGTCCAACTGCCGTCCAGCGCCTTGCCTTTGCTGACAGTGCTGAACTGATTCTTGTACACCCAATCTGTGTACTGCCCGCTGCCGTCCTTGGCGAGTGCGGCGGTCTGCCCGGTGGCAGCCTTAGTACGGCTGTCCACGGTAGGATAAGTGCCGGAAACAGCAAGAGCGCCGTCACGCAGCGGGATAACCACGCCGGTGGAGCGCTCTACCACATAATATTTGCCGAGGTAAAGGTTTGCAAAAGTCAGCCAGCCATTCTCGATTTTGGCGCTGGCTACAAGGTGGTCTTTTTTCAAAATGGGAAGATAATCGGACACCCACTGCCCGCTGTTGTCGCGGATCATAGTATGCCAGACGGGATTTCCGTTTGCATCCACGATTTTAGAGTAGTCCACCACGCCGGTTACGCCGTCCGGGTGGGTAATATCCTCGGCGGCGTAGAGGTCATACACCGCGCCATCCAGCGTGGCATCGCCGTGGCCCTGCCCGCTGGCAAGGGCAGTATCATGTGCAGTTTTGCCGCCCACATATCGCACGGCATCAAGGTCAACCTTGGAAATACTGATTTCACCCAAGGTGCGGTCATTTTTCATAACACCGTCTGTGGGTGTGACGATATAGTTGTCCTCATTGGCCGCCTTGCCGCTGTTGTCGGTGTTGTAGGTGCGCCGGGGGTCTTTGGCAGTATCATAGATAGTGACGGTGGTTTCTACCCCCGCACTGGTGACAAGTTTTGTGCCGCCCATGTCGGTAACGGCAATGTCTGCATTGTAGTCGGCATTGTCCAGCCAAATCACGGAGTTGTCTTTATCCTCGGTGATTTCAATATAGTAGCCACGCTTGCCCAGCGGAGTATTGGCAGTGCCGGGGTGGTCGATATTCGTCCAATCACCGAAGTAGCCGTTGGGCGCTTTGGTTTCGGCGATAACAAATTTGCCCATGTTGCGCTGGGTATAGTAAAGGGTGTGCCGCATGGAATCCGTGGTTGCGTAAGCGGCGCTGTTGATAACGGCATAAGTGCCGTTATTTTGGCGCTGGATACTGTAAGTGTTGTAGCCACCTGTGGGCTGATATTTGCCGGTTACAACATCCCACTGGAAAATTTCATACTGCGCATCGGCAGCAATCTGATTGCCGGTTTCGCTGTCGGTTTTCTTGACGTTGACCTGCAAAGACCATTCATCATTTTTCATCTGATAAGCATTATTAGAGTTGGCCGGTACAGAAATTGTCTGCTTGCTGCCGTTGCTGCCCCAGTACATTTCAAAGCCATAGGGTACGCCGACTTCCTCATAGCGGAATTTGATGCTGGCCAGTTCTGCTTTGGCCGAAGCCATGGCGTTATCTACCATGCGCTGGGCTTCACCTTGCAATTCGGCAATGGCAGAATCGCGGGCGCTGTCGGCGGCTGCATCTGCTTCGTCCTGCGTGGTATAGGGGCCGACACGTCCGCTGCGGCTGTCGGTGGTTTTGCTTACGGAGTAGTGCAGCGTCCAACTTGCGGATGCAGCACCGCCGTTGTTCTGATAATTGTTATCGTCGGTATGGCCGCTGGTGGTTACAGTCTGCTTGTCGGCGGGGCTGATAGCCCATGTGCCGCCGTCAATAGTACCGCTTTTGGTGATAGGCTCGATTTCGATGGTCGCGCCGTCCACCTTTTCATTGGTTTTAAGCTGCACCTTGTCGGTGATGATGCCGTAGTTAAAATCAAAGCTGCCGCTTGCGGTCTGCGCCGGGGCTTGCCAGTTGGCGTAAATTTCCTGCACGATGGGTTTGGGGTTCGGTTCGTCATCGGAAATTTCGGGGCCAATCACGGCTACAGTCTGCCAGCCCGCGCGGCCCGGCTGATAGATATAGGTGTAGTAACCACGGGCGGATGCGTAGGCGTCTGTTCCCTCCAACAGCGCCTGCGCGGACCCCATAAGAATTTTGGCGGCGGTGCTGTCGGGGTAATTCTCGATAATCTGCATCTGCGCATCTGTATAGATCGTGCGGCAGAAATCCAGCAAACTCGGCGCTTCTGCGGAGAGTGCAACCGGAGGGAGCTCCTGCATACCGAGAGAAAGCTGGGTCAAACCGCCCCAAATTCTGAACTGGTTGCCGTAGTGGTCACCGGGTACATACTGGTCTGCGCCAACCATAGAAGTATCGACGTAAGTGTACGTTGGGCAGTTCTTGGGCTGGCCGTCTGCGCCTGGTGTGCAGCAGTACGCCTCGTCACCATTGAACCAAATCAGCCATGTGCCGTTGACTTTGGCGACCTTGGTGATTTTGCCGTTTGTTACGTCGGGGATAGGGCGTTCGCCGTAGGCAGCAATACCGGCATCAGCAAACGGAGATGCCACCGTGTGTTCACGGTCAATCGTGACATTCAGTGTTTTGGTCTGCATATCGCCGTTCGGGTCGGTGTAGACAAGCTGTGCGGAAAAATCGTCTGCGGCCTGTACATACAAACCCATGACAGCGGCAGATGTTTCATAGTAGCTGCTGTGCAGCAAGGTGTCGGCATCAGCGGCGGGCGCGCCGTAGAAGTCCAGCACCGTCACGCCGTCCGGCAGGATAATGTCTGTGCTGCTGCCGTCTGCGGGATACTCCACCTGTGCCATAATGGGAACAACAGCATAATCCGCGCCGTCCAGCAGAGGCGCGGTCATGGTAAGACCGTCACTATCCAGCGCGTCGGCGGTCAGATAGCTGCCACTGATTTCTTCCAGCTGGCTTTCGGGCCATTCGGAAATGCCGATTTTGGTATGGCCGGTGGCAACAGGCAACCCCTCGCTGCCGATATAAGAGCCGATGGGCGCATCGGGCAAATCGGCGTACAGTTCCGCGCCGACAACGGCAGCGGAAATTTCTTCTTCAGCGGGCTGTTCTTCTGCCGTTTTGGGGGTGGCTTCTTCCTCCGCGCCGGGGTCGGGGCTGCTCTCATCGGCTTGGCCGTTGTCTGTTTCAGATGGCTCCGTCTGCTGTTCCATCTGCACAACTTCCTCGATGGGCTGCGGTTCAGTTTCTTCCGCAAACGCCGCACCGGGCAGCATGGAGCAAAGCATTACCGCCGCTGCAATCAGCACGGTAACGCGATGCCGTAATTTGTAATGTGTTTCTTTCATAATGAAATCCTTTCACAAAACAGAGATTTTTTCACGAAAAAAAGCGCCTGTAAAATACAGACGCTGCGGTTATCTTTCGGGTGTACCGTGGGCGGGTTGGGCTTTGGCCTTTTCAAATTTTCGCACTTGATTCGTAAAGCCATCCAACACACAGGAGTGCGCTTGCAGACTTGCATAATAGCAAGCCCGGTCAAACCCACGCTCGTCCATGTCCTTGATAGGGCGCACAGAATTTGCCCATTCTTCGTTTGTGCGGGAAATGCGCCCATCGCCGTCGCGGATTTGAATGGCCGCTGCCAACACATATTTGGTGCGCTCCAAACCGTATTCCTCCACCACCTGCTTAACAGCACCGTCACCCAAGCGCATACCATCGTAGTGCAGCGCGATTGCGCCGTTGATTTCATCGCCGCAACGCTCGTTAAGGCGATAAGATTCCCGGTACTGCTGTACCTCGTTATGCTGGCGGGCATAGGTAATGGATTGTCGGTACACTTTGGGCGGATTCTGCTGCTGTTCTTTTTTCAGCAAGTCATCCGCGCGGTCCTCCACGCACTGCGCAACAATGCTCATGTAGTCAGTTTCCAACTTAGAGAAATCCTTGTAGACATCTGCCAGCGGTGCGGGAGATTTCAGCAGCTCCCGCACCTGTGCAGGGGTGAGGTTCATTTCTTCCGTTGCAAGAATAATGTCCTCGCGGACGCTGTACTCGTAGGCGTGACGTAAGATTTCTTCGGGTGGCTGTGCGGTCAGCCAGTCATAATACTTGTTCTGCTCCTGCCGCATTTTTTCGCAGAGCTGCTCCTGCGGGGTCATTCGACGCCCTCAAAAACCAAGGAATTGCTTTCGAGAATGTACTCCCAAAAGAAACGCTTCCCATCCGTGTCCGCATTGTTATAGCAGAACGCAATAAGTGCCGGGAACATGGCTGCCGCCGCGTCCTCGGAAACATTCGGCTTCTTCCCGCTGGCAGCACAGTGGTTCAGATACTCCACCAGTTCGCCCAGCATGGTCGCGCCACTTTCTTTCAGAATCGGTGCGCACTCCTCCGGCCATTCCTGTTTGTCCAACGGCAGAATCAGCATTTCCTCGCTGATCGGGGCGCTGACCTCAATTTCTGTGTCCGGGCGCTGGCTGAAGCCGTCCAAGACTTCAAGGCAGCCCACCTCGTTCGCCTGTTCAAGCAGTGCGAGTGCCAAAACTTCAATAATACTATCGTAAGACATAAGTACCTCCCAATAGAAAAAGCGCCCACAAAAGTGGGCGCTTGGGTAAAATATTCAGTTATGAGAACACAGGCAAACTTCCGTTTGCTGCATCCGTTTTCAAAATGGTGATCCAGTTGCTTTTTCCGTAAAGGAATCGCACTATATGCACGGTCTGCGTGGCATCGTCCACCGTGTAGAACGCAAGGTAGTTCATAACGATGGTGAAGCGGATTCCCCACAAGGAAAGTAATTTATCGGCTACGACTTCAAATTTGTGCGGGAATTCTGCCAGCGCACCGATTTTTTCATCGGCTACATCCAACAGCTTGTCGGCGGCAGTTGGATTTTTCAGTACAAGGTCGATATAGTCGTAGGCGTTCGCCATATCTCGTTCGACGGCTTGGGTGACATGAATGTTGTATTTCATCTGCGCTCCCTGCGGTGGCGCAAATCAGCCATAACATCGGCAAAGGGGCGTGTGTTCCCAGCGTCAATGTCGGCAAGGCCCTCTTGCAACTTGCTGTACAGTTCAATGCGGCCCGCCATTTCCTCGTAGGTCTCCATGCTCATAACGGCAAGGTCGCCCTTACCGTTTTTGGTAATAAAGACCGGCTCGTTGTAGGCATGGCAGTAAGAGGAAATATCATTGTAGTTGTTCCTTAAATCTGCGCTGGAACGAATGTTCGGCATAGATAGCACCTCTCTTTCATACAAAAATTATATCATAATTTCTGTATGAAAACAAGCAAAATCTATCAATTAAATGTCACAGTCCAATAGGTGTACTGCCCCTCTGCGGTCTGGCAGAACCAGCAGCCAACACCCATGCTGGTAAAGCTGGAATTGACGATGTTGGCATAGTGGGCGGGGCTGTTCTGCCAATAGCTGCACACGCTGCTGGCCGAGCCGATAGGCCCTGCCGCGCAGATTTCGCTGCGGGTCGTCATGCCGGAGTGGTCAAACGCACCGCCCGCGACAAAAGACTCACATCGGGCATCTGCCGCCGCGCTCAACCCGCCATCCATTGCCAGTGGGGAAAGCCCTACTGCCGCGCGGATGGCGTTGATGTTTTCCTGCACGGCCCAGTACGCAGAATCCGAACTGTCGATGCTCCACCATTGCTCCGTACCGGCAGCAAGGTCAAACGGCACAGCGCCGTAACTCATGTTGACCTGTGCAGGGGTGTCGGCTACGGATTCCTCAACGGGGGCTTGCGTGGGTGCTGCCGTAGGCGCTGCTGTCGGCGCGGGCGTGGGTTCTGCTGTGGGCATTGGGATGGGGTCTTGTGTGGGTGCAGGGGTTGCAGTTTGCGCAGGGTTGGTGGTTTCAGCAGCTTCTACCGTCTGCGCCGTTTCCTCGGTGGCCGGAGAGATCTCCACCAATGCAGCCGGTTCAGCCGCAAGCGGTTCACTTTCTGCCGCCGCGCACCCGGCCAGCATCAATACCATGCCCAGCATTGCAATCGATTTTTTCATAAAAACTGCTCCTTTCATTTCGGGGTGGTCGCGTATACGATTGCTTTTTCTGCTTATCATCATAGAGATTATCGTTCCTCCTGTCCACGCTGTCGATTGGCTGCTTGACACTGTTGTTCCGGCTCGGTATCGGTCACAATGTCTTTGTCGTTCATATTCAAAAGTCCATCCAATACTGCCAAACGATTGCTTTTTTCAGCAAGCTCTGCGGCCTGTGGAAATGGCCGCTTGACTTCTTCCTCGGCGCTGGCAAGCTGCTGTTCCAACCGCGCTTGCTTGGCTTTAATTTTCTCGATATTCGGCTCAATTCCGTTTGCCAGATTGGAAATGCGGGTAAGATTACCCAGTACATCATTGCCCAATTCGGCGGTATAAGTACCTGCACCAACCAGCTTTACACTGAACACATTGCCAAACACGGCATGAGAAACTTGCAGTGCCAACCCTTTGTAATTGCCGATAGGTACAGGCTTTTCGGTATCAAGAGCAACTCCCAGCAGGCCGAGCAGCGCTTTACCGGCTGGCTCTTTTTCGGTGTAGGTTTTCTCCATCAACTGCATGGAAAAAATGTCTTTGCCTTCTGCATCCTTGTGGGTATGCGCCTGCACGGTAGCGGCATCCGCCGTCAGGTTCACAACCAGTTCTTTGCAGCGCTGAATCTCCTGCGGGAATCCCACGGCGATTTTGTTTTCAAGGTCATAGATTTGGCTGTCGTGGGCAGCTTTCAGCGTTTTCAGCCGGGTCAACTGAATATCAAGATCCATTTTCTCTTTAATCAGCGGATTGCCCGCCGCCAGTGCCTTGACTTCGGCATAGGACAGTGCCGCCTCGTCCATGTCATCACAGCTTCGAGCAGGGCTTTTGCTCGTCATAATCTGCCCGATGAATTTCTGCTTATTTTCAATAAGCTGCCAACTGTAAGCGTCAAACGTACCCTCGGTGACATAACGGAAAACGTAGACTTCTTTATTTTCATTGCCTTGCCGCAGAATACGGCCCTCGCGCTGCTCAATGTCAGATGGCCGCCACGGTACATCAAGGTGGTGCAGCGCAATCAAGCGCTTTTGGACATTGGTGCCAGCACCCATTTTGGCCGTGCTGCCCATTAGCACACGCACCGCGCCGCTGCGGACTTTTCCGAAAAGTTCAGTTTTGCGGGCATCGGTGTTCGCTTCGTGGATATAGGCAATCTCCGCTTCGGGGATACCACGCTCAATCAGCTTTGCTTTCATATCGTCGTAGACATTGAAAACGCCCGCCTTGGGCGTGGACAGGTCGCAGAAAACAAGCTGCGCACTGCGCTGGGCCTTGGTCTGCTCCCATATCTCAAAGACTTTTCCCACGCAGATATTCACTTTGCTGTCGGGGTCATCCGGCAAGTCGGGGTCAATCAAGCGCTGATCCAGCGCCAATTTGCGCCCGTCATTGGTGATTTTCAGCATATTATCCACATAAGGTTTTACTTCTCGATTGCGGATTTTGTCGGCGCGTTCGCCCAGTTCGGCTACCATCTGTTTTTGTGTTTCAGACGGCTTTAGCCGGATATTGGTCGGTTTGCCGCCTACAAGGGCAGGAACAGGCAGTTTCAGCATATCTGCCGTCTGAATGTCGGCGCATTGCTTGAACATTGCCATAAGTTCCGGCAGATTGAAAAAGCGGGCAAAGCGCGTTTTTGTACGGTAGCCTGTTCCTTCCGGGGCAAGTTCGATAGCTGTGACTGTTTCACCGAAAGTGGCCGCCCAAGAATCAAAGCTGGCAAGGCCGTTGCGCTCTAAAGTATGCTGCTGTAAATAGCGCTGCATGGTATAAAGTTCGGTCATGCTGTTGGAAATCGGTGTGCCAGTGGCAAAGGTCACGCCCCGCGCACCTGTAATTTCATCGAGGTACTGGCACTTCATCAGCAGGTCACTGGCCTTTTGGCTTTCGGTGGTGCTGACACCCGCGACATTGTGCATTTTTGTGACTGTCATAAGATTTTTGAAGTTGTGGGCTTCGTCCACCATAAGGGAGTCAGCACCCAGTTCCTCAAATGTCACCACATTGTCGCGCTTTGGGGAATCCAACAGATTTTTCAGCTTCGCTTCCAAGTTCTTTTTCTTGGCTTCCAGTTGCTTCACCGTCAGACGACTATCGTTGTCATCCAGACTATCCATTTGCATTTCCAGCGCTTCAATCTGATTACGGATAAAATTGGCTTTCCTTGTGTCTGAAAGAGGAATTTTCTCAAACTGGCTATGGCCGATTACCACAATGTCATAATTGCCGGTGGCGATTTTGGCGCAAAACCGTTTGCGGTTCGTCTTTTCAAAATCTCGCTGCGTTGTCACCAAAATGTTTGCATTGGGGTATAGCTTCAGCGCTTCACTGGCAAATTGGCCGGTCAGATGATTTGGCACGGCAACAAGCGTTTTACTGCACAGGCCCAGCCGCTTTTTTTCCATTGCGGCGGCAACCATTTCGTAAGTTTTACCCGCGCCAACCACATGGGCCAGCAAGGTGTTGTGGCCGTACAGGATGTGGGCAATGGCATTGCGCTGGTGGGGCCGCAGTGCGATTTCCGGGTTCATACCGAAAAACTGGATGTGGCTGCCGTCGTACTCACGGGGGCGGATGCAGTTGAACTTTTCATTGTACAGCGCCACCAAACTTTCCCGGCGCTCACGGTCCTTGAAAATCCAGTCTTTAAAAGCATCTTCTATCATCCGCTGCTTGGCCTGTGCTTCTTCGGTGGCAGGACCATTGAGCTTATGCTGCTCC